>Ga0209048_10000704_pt1 | contig 35370 bp, 30 predicted proteins | sample FrelakmetCRP12CR_FD_187146 | JGI IMG/M metagenome (GOLD analysis project Ga0209048, IMG submission 187146) | Freshwater lake sediment microbial communities from the University of Notre Dame, USA, for methane emissions studies - CRP12 CR (SPAdes)... | ecosystem: Environmental > Aquatic >...
GCGGTTGCCTTGAGGGTATCGGTCAGCTTGTACGTCAATTCGCCGAAGGCGGCGATCTGTTCGTCGATCGCGAGCTGGGTCGGGGTATTGGCTATGAGTCCGTTCGCCGGGCACGGTTGTGGTGGGAAGCAGACCGAATTGTTGCCCCCGGTCCAGTTGATCACTTCCTGATTGAGCGTCGGATCGATGATGAATTCGATCACGTTTTCGCTCAAATGCGAGTAGTAGAGGCCACCGGTCCACAGGAGCCGCGCGTTGGTGTCGTTCGATGAGAGGCGAAACTCCTGGTAGAAATTGCGCTGATTGTCCTTGAACAGCGCGTAGCCATTGTCGCCGAGTCGGGGATACGTGTTCGGCAGCTGAAATCCGTTGGGACTTGGACTGCCCGGAGATCCATCGGCATAGTAGGCAGGGATGGACGACCAGGTTGCGCGCAGGTACTGGGTGTAATCCGAGGTGGCGTTCTGATTTCGGTTGTAGTACGAGGTGTTCGAGTACAGCGATGCGAAACCCAAATCCCATTTGACCCGGATCGCGCTCAAGGTGAACGGATCATCGCTGGGATTGGTCCCCGCGTTGCCGTTGCGGAACACATTGTCGTTACGATTCGACAGCGCCTCCCAGTAAGCCGCCGTATCGTTGATCTGCAGGCGCTGATAGTAGAACGACGGCATGATCTCGAGCGCATCGCTCACCTTCCACTTGACGGCCAGGCGCACGGTAGTGGTGCCCGAATAGTTCGAGTTCGACTGCGTCACGCCGGTGGCGACGGGCGTCGGTAACTGCACCAGACTGTTCGGCAAGAGTTTGTAGCTCATGCGATCGACCCAGCCGCCGTCCCTGCGGTACGAGACGCTGAAGCGGAACGCGAGCACGTCATCGATCAAGGGGGCGCCGACGGCAACGCCGCCCTCCCAGCTCGGCGAGCCGCCGTCGGTGGCCGCGGCATCCGCGCGCGCATAGCCACTCGATTTGCTGATGTTGGGATCGGGCGCCAGAAAGCGCACCACGCCGCCCTCGGCGCCGGCGCCGAACAGGGTGCCCTGCGGGCCGCGCAACACCTCGACCCGGTCCAAATCGAAAAGCGCCGGAAACGCATTGATCGCGCCGAACCCTAGGTGCCGCGTCTGGATCGGCGTGTCGTCGATATAGATACCCGTGGTCGAAGTGCCGGCGGTTGAATCGACGCCGCGGATGTTGATGTCGGAGCCTTCGTCGTTGTAATTACCCGAAGAACTCATGCCGTTGCGCTGGAAATTCAGGCCGGGCGAGAGCCGCGCCAAATCTTCGACATTCTTGAGGCCTTGCGAATCCATCCTTTCCTGGCTGAAGGCGAGGACGCTGACGGGTACGTCCTGGAGACGCTCGACACGCCGGGTGGCCGTAACCACGATTTCCTCGAGGCCGGCGCTGGGTGCGGTCTCCGAGTCGGTGGAAGCCGCCGCGGAAAAGGTGGGCAGCATGAGTTGGCTCAGCATTGCCGCCGCTAACCAGCAGAACTTCATGGCATTTGAATGCATTCCAATCCCCTTCAGCTGTTGCCTTTTCCCCACATGCTTAGCCGAGGAAATAATAGTTAAACCGGCTATTTCGTGGCGCATATGTGTTGATCTCGCGTGGAGCCTAATACGGGACCGCGCCCGTGTCCAAGAATTTAATGACGGGGCGCACGATTTGCACGATCGAACGGACTGTGCCGCAGACGTCGAAACCGCGGGCGGCCCCTGCCGAATGCGCCGGTGATTTCCGCCGCCGGGGGGGACTCGAGACGCGGTACACTTTTGCCCCGCGATATCGAACGGCGCCGCAGGCGGCGGCCACGCGGGCGATTCACACCGGAGCAGAGCAGTGACCGAACCGATCCCGAGCGCCAGGACCAAAGACCGCGAGACGGATAGTGCGGCGTTGCGCTTTGCGCCGCCGCCGTTTCCCGGGACTGCGGACAGCGGACCATGCACCATCGCCGAAGCTCAGGCTCTGTACGATGCGCCGTTCAGCGACCTTCTGTTCATGGCGCACAGCGTGCACCGCCGACATTTCGATCCGAACAAGGTGCAGCTCAGCCGCCTGCTCAACATCAAAACCGGCGGATGTCCGGAGAATTGCGGGTATTGCAGCCAATCGGTCCACCATCACTCCGGCCTCGATTCCTCCTCGCTCATGGACGTCGAGCAGGTCATGGCCGAGGCCCGCGCGGCGCGGGACGGAGGGGCGACGCGGTATTGCATGGGGGCCGCCTGGCGCAGCCCCAAGATGCGCGACGTGGAGCGGCTCGCGGCGATGATCGCCGGCGTGAAGTCCTTGGGCCTCGAGACCTGCATGACGTTGGGCATGCTGAGCCGCGAGATGGCCGATCGGCTGAAGCAGGCTGGGCTCGACTATTACAACCACAACATCGACACGTCCGAGTCGTACTACGGGCAGGTGACCACGACGCATACCTTTTGCGACCGCATGGAGACTCTCGGGCATGTCCGCGCATCCGGCATGAAGGTCTGCTGCGGCGGCATCATCGGCATGGGCGAGAAGGCCGCTGATCGAGTGGCGATGCTGGTGACACTCGCCAATTTGCCGGAGCCGCCGGAAAGCGTGCCCATCAACAGCCTGATGCCCATCGCCGGCACGCCGCTCGCTTCTGCGCAACCCGTGGGCTCCGTCGAGTTCGTGCGCACCATCGCCCTTGCGCGCATCTTGATGCCGCGGTCCTTCGTGCGCCTGTCGGCGGGACGTACGGCGATGAGCGATGAAATGCAGGCTTTGTGCTTTTTCGCGGGTGCGAATTCCATCTTCGTGGGAGACACGCTGCTGACCGCCGGCAATCCGAGTGAAGACCAGGACGCGGCTCTGTTCCGACGGCTCGGCATAGCTCCCATGGGGCTGCCCGAGGCGTGACGCTGCGCATCGTCGTCACCGGCACCGATACCGGCATCGGCAAGACGATATTCGCGGCCGGATTGGTGCAGCATCTCGATGGCTTCTATTGGAAGCCGATTCAAGCGGGCCTCGACGGCGAGACGGACGCCGACGTCGTCCGCCGCCTGTCCGGTCTGCCGGAACGCCGCATTCTTCCCGAAGCGTGGCGGCTTCACGCGCCTGCTTCTCCTCACTGGGCCGCGGAGCGCGACGGCGTGGCCATCGATCCCGATGCGCTCGTGCCGCCAAAGGTGGCGGGTCCGCTCATTATCGAGGGCGCCGGCGGGCTGATGGTTCCGCTCACGCGCCGGGTCTTGTTCATCGATGTCTTCGCGAACTGGGGGGCGCCGGTGGTGCTGTGCGCGAGAACCGGGCTCGGCACCTTGAACCACACGCTGCTGTCGCTGGAGGCGCTGCGGCGGCGCGGCATTGCCGTCCTCGGCGTCGCCCTGATCGGTGATCCGCATCCTGACAACGAGCGCACTTTGGCCGCTCTCGGCGGCGTGCCGTTGCTCGGCCGGCTGCCGCGCCTCGATCCCCTGACGCCAAAGACTCTCGAGGCTGCGTTTTCGGCGGCGTTTCGGCGCGAGATGTTTGCGGCGGGCGGCCGCCAATGAGTGCGCCGCCCAAAGATCGTGGCCGCCACATGAGGCCTGCGGACGGGCGCCGGGGCGGCCTTCAGTTCGCCTCGACCAGCTCGGCGACTTCCCTGACATCGGCGCGCTTCATCGGCCGCCCGTCCACCGGCGAATAAGGCGACTGCCGAATCCCGTCGATGGGGAACACCGTGGCATCGACCGTGCGGCCGTTGGCATCGAATCGCAGGGCGGGATAATTGACGCTGCGTTCGGCGTCCATTTTCACCCGCCGCTCGTAGAATTCGTACGGGACGCCGATTTCCATCAGTCGAATTGCGACCGATTCCGAGCTGTCGGCGAACAAGTGCAAATTGATGTCGCTGTAATTGGTCGCCGTGCCGGTGAGCACCGAGCCCACCAGCCGCGGCTGGAACTCGTTCAGCATTCGCATGGTGTCGAGCGCGATGCTGCGTTGTTCCTTCAAGGTGTGATCGTGGGCAACGCCGCCGAACAGGCGCTGATGCGCGCGCAACGCCGCCTCGATTTCGACGTTTTTGGGCAGCACCGCGACGTCGTTCACGCCGAGCCGATCGGCGGCCTTGCGCTTGGCCTGCAGGAAATCCCCGATGCCGTGCTCGGTCATGATGCGCGCGGCTTCCTGAGCCAGAGCGCGGCGCAGATCCTCGGCACGCTGCGAATATTTTTTTGGCATGTGTCTAGAAAAGCGGCTTGTCCCCGTCGTTCATGGGGTTCGAATTATTGGGTCCTTCATAGGACTCGGATTTCGGCACGTTGTCTTCGATGAATTTTTCCATGATTCCGTTCGGATTGTCGGCTCCGGCGAGCAAGCCCGTGTCCGGCGAAATGCGCACGGTCACTATACCCTCGGGCATCGGCACCATGCGCCGCGGAGCACCCGCCAGCGCATCGTGCATGAAATATATCCAGGTGGGCAGCGAGACGCGGGCGCCTTGCTCGCCGTCGCCGAGCGACCGATCCTGATCGAATCCGGTCCAAATGGTGGCCACCAGATCGCCGTTGAAGCCGGTGAACCAGGCATCGTGAAAATCGTTGGTGGTGCCGGTCTTGCCGGCCAGATCGTCGCGATTGAGCGCGCGCGCCGCGACGCCGGTTCCGCGGCGGATCACGTCCGCCATCATGTCGGACAACAGGTAGGCGATTTGCGGCCGTATGATCTGCGGAGCGAGATTTTTTTCGGGAATCAACGTCTTGCCGTCACGCGCGCCCGCCTCCAACTGCGAGACCGGCGCCCCGTCCGCGGCTTTCGCCAGCGCGGTGGCTGAAGGGCCGGTCACCCGGCCGCATGCGAAGCAAGCCAGGGGCGGATCGGCCAGAAACAGTATTTTGCCGTTCGCATCCTCAATGTGATCAATGAAGTAGGGCGTCACGCGAAAGCCGCCGTTGGCAAAGGTCGCGAAGCCGACCGCGACCTGCAGGGGGCTCAACTCCGCCGTGCCGACCGCCAGCGTGAAATTCTTCGGTAGTTGCGATTTGTCGAAACCGAAGCGCTGCACGTAGTCCCAGGTGTAATCAAGCCCGATTTCCTGCATCAGGCGAATCGAGACCAGATTTCTGGAATGCACCAGCGCCTCTCGCAGGCGAGTGGGCCCGGAGTAATCGTTCTCGAAGTCCTTCGGTCGCCACGCCTCCGGCATGCCGGCTTCATCGATCACGATCGGGGCGTCCAAGACGACGCTGGCCGGCGTATATCCCTTGTCGAATGCGGCCGCATAGACGAATGGCTTGAAGCCCGACCCGGGCTGGCGCCGCGCCTGCGTGACGCGATTGAATTTGCTCTGATAGAAATCGAAACCGCCGACCAGGGCGACGATGGCGCCGTCCTTGGGATCCAGGGCCACCATCGCGCTCTGCGCCTGCGGAACCTGGACGAATTGCAGCAATTCAGGGGTGTTGCCCACCGTGTAGATGACATCGCCGCGGCTCATGATTTCCGATGCCTGGGCGGGTGCACGGTCCACCTTTTCGTCCGGCAGCGCGCGTCGCGCCCACGATAATTTCTCCCACGGGATATTGACCGAGCCCAAACCCTTGACATAGACCCGGGCGCTTTTCGCCTCGACTTTTTGCACGATGGCGGGCCGCAGGCCGCCGACCGCCGGGAAATTCTCGAGTTCGGACTGCAGGTACGCATCCGAGGAGGTCTTTGACACATCCACCTTCGCGGTCGCGCCGCGCCACCCGTGGCGGCGATCGTACTTCAACAAGCCGGTGCGCAGCGCCACGGTGCCGGCCGCTTCGAGGCGCGCATCGACGGTGGTGAAAACTCGGTATCCGGCGGTGTAGGTTTTGTCGCCATACCTTGCCTGCATGTCATTGCGCACCATTTCGGCGACATAGGGCGCGTCCACCTCGATCGACGGGCCGTGAAGCCGGGATTCCATGGGGCTCGAATTAGCCTTGTCGAACTCGGCCGGGGTGATGTAGTTGAGTTCCAGCATCCTTCCCAGGACATGGGCGCGGCGAGTCGTGGCCGCGTCGCTGCTCGCGATCGGGTTGACCGTCGAGGGCGCGGTCGGTATTCCGGCCAGCGTCGCCATTTCCGCGATGCTCAGTTGGTCCAGGGTTTTGCCGAAGTAGACTTCCGCAGCCGCCCCGACGCCGTAGGCGCGCTGACCCAGAAAGATCTTATTGACATAGAGGGCGAAGATTTCTTCCTTGCTGAATTCGGTTTCCATCAGCAGCGAAATGTAGACTTCACTCATCTTGCGCTTCATGTCGCGCCGCGGCGTCAGGAACATGTCTCGCGCCACCTGCATGGTGATGGTGCTGGCTCCTTGGCGGATGCCTCCTGCCTTTGCGTTGGCCACGGCAGCCCGCAAAATGCCCTGCCAATCGACTCCGTGATGCCGAAAAAACCGGTCGTCCTCGGTGGCGAGAAATGCCTGAATGAGCTTCGGCGGCAGCTGGTCGTAGCGCACCGGGATGCGCCGCTGCTCGCCGATGGATGCGATCAGGCGCCCGTCGCGCGTATAGACCCGAAGCGGAACCTGCAGCTGCACTTCGCGCAGGCTTTCGACATCCGGCAGCGCCGGGCTCAAATAGACATAAGCGCAGACATTGGCGAAAGCGATCAGTGCGATCACCCCCGTCAGGACGATACAAATGCGGGATATGAGAACTAGGTAACGTTTGGACACAGAAAACCGTTCTAACTTATTGCGCGGGCAAACTTAGGCATGCATATTAGCGCTGCTTACAGAGGCATACTCATCGAAAGATGAGGACGCAAAGCCACCGGTCTAAGGGTTTACAGCCTAGGACAGCGGGGTTGCCAGACCAAGTTTAACCAATCGCCCCAGCGAGCAAAGGCGATCAGAGGTCTGAATGGATGAGTCAACGTCTTCCTCAATTTTCGCCGCGAACCCCTTCTTGGTTCGCATTTTGCGATCTCCGGACTGCCCGACCGCGATTATCGTGAGTGGGTTCACGTTCTATTTAACAGTTTCTTGCTAAGTTTGCTTGGCATAGCTAATCTTGCGCAATTACTTCGACCTCCAAGGTATTGAGCTAAAAGGAAAAATCTAGTGTGGTCGCTTGGCAAAAGATACCGCCCGCTGTTGGGGCTTGACATAACCACCTCGTCGGTGAAGCTCATCGAGCTCGCCATGTCGGGGGGGCAATATCGCGTTGAGTCCTATGCAGCCGAGCCGACGCCGCATAACGCCATCAACGAAAAGGCCATCGTGGATGCCGAAGCCGTGGGCGAGGCCATCCGGCGCGCCGTGAAGCGCTCGGGAGCCAAGAGCCGCCTGGCCGCGATCGCCATCAGCGGCGATGCCGCGATCACCAAAGTAATCCAAATGCCGAAAAATCTCGGGGAAAACGAACTCGAGGGTCAGGTCGAGATGCAGGCCGATCAGTACATCCCGTTCCCGATGGAAGAGGTCAGCTACGACTATCAAGTGGTCGGCCCCTCGGACAAGGATCCGGACATGATCGACGTGCTCCTGGTCGCGACCCGCACTGAGAACGTCGAGCAGCGCCAAGCGGCGGTGCAGGCCTCGGGACTGACCGCGCACATCGTCGACGTGGAAGCCTTCGCGCTCGAAAATGCCTGCGCTTTGATGCGCCACCAGATGCCGGACGGCGGCCTGGACCGTACCGTCGCCGTGGTCGATTTCGGCGCCAGCAGCACGACATTCAGCGTGCTGCGCGACATGAAGGTGATTTACACGCGCGATTTCGCATTCGGCGGACAGCAACTCACCGAAGAGATCATGCGCACCTACGGATTGAGCATGGAAGAAGCGGGACGCGCCAAGAAAGAGGGCGGCCTGCCCAGCAATTACCAACCCGAGGTGCTCGATCCGTTCATCGACGACATGACCCAACAGGTCAGCCGCTCGCTGCAATTTTATTTGGCGTCGGGCAGCGGCCGCTCGCAGCCGGATCAAATATTGATCTGCGGCGGCTGCGCCAACATACCGGGCGTCGCGGACGTCATTTCGAGCCGTGTCGGCGTGCCCGCCGACAAGGGCGATCCTCTCGGCAACATGAAAGTGTCGTCGAAGGCCAAAGCACAGGCCGTGGGTCGAGACGCCACGGCATTACTAACCGCCTGCGGCCTCGCGCTGCGCAGCTTCGACTAAAGAGTAGCCATGCCGCGTATCAACCTACTTCCCTGGCGCGAACAAGAACGCAAAACACGTCGTCGCGAATTCGCCGTCGCCGCGGGCGGCGCCGTGATCGCCGCGATCATTTTCGCCTTGGGCGGAAAACTCGTGTACTCGAGCTGGACCGATTCGCAGATCGAGAAAAACAATCTGCTGAAGAAAGAGATCGTCAAGCTCGACGCGCAGATTGCCGACATTCAGGATCTCGAGAACCGCAAGCAACGGCTGGTCGCGCGCATGGAGATCATCGAAAAATTGCAGCGCAAGCGTCCGGAAATCGTGCATCAATTCGACGAATTGGTGCGCACCGTACCGGACGGCGTCTATCTCACCGCGATCAAGCAGAACGGCAACAAGCTCGAAATCCGCGGCGTCGCTCAATCGAGCACTCGCGTGTCGACGTTCATGCGCAATATCGATTCCTCCGTGTGGATGGACAATCCCGTACTGCAGGTCGTCGAGACCGCCAAGGACTCCCCGACGGGCGGCTCGAGTTTCACGCTGTTCACCGATACGGTCGGCGTGAATCTGGAGGATGGCGGTGAATCAACGGTGAAGAGGGTTGCGGCAAAATGAAGCTTCTAGATCAACTGCGCGCGCTCGATCCCCGCGACCCCGGACGCTGGCCGCTGGCGGTTCGCGGCTTTTTCGTCGCACTGGTATTCGCTGTGTGCGCCGGATTCGCTTGGTACTTGCTGGTGTGGAACGAAGACCGGCCGGTGCTGCAGAAGGCCGAAGCGGACGAATTGGATTTGCGCGGCCAGTTTGAAAACAAGCAGCAGCGCGCGGCGAATCTGGATGCGTACAGGGCGCAACTCGGCGAAATGGAGCGCAGCTTCGGCGCGATGCTGCGCCAATTGCCCGGCAAGACCGAGGTTCCGAGTCTTCTGGTCGATATTTCGCAGACCGGGCTCGCAGCCGGGCTGCAGGAAAAGCTGTTTCAGCCCGGAGTCGAAAAGAGCAACGGCTTCTATGCGGAGCTGCCCATCAAGATCAAGCTGGTGGGCACCTATCATCAGTTCGGCAGTTTCGTGAGCGGTATCGCGGCATTGCCGCGCATCGTCACGCTGCATGACATTCAAATCACGCCGGCCGGGGACACTAAGAATGGCGGATATGACAATTTGACGATGGACGTGACCGCCAAGACCTATCGCTATATCGAAGACGAGGGCGGCCATGCGGCGCCCAAGAAGAAGACAGGAGGCGCGACGTGAAAAGCAAAGCGGGGACTCGCGTAATCTGCGCGGTCGTGCTCGCCAGCTGCGCGGCGGCCGGCTGTTCGGGCGGCCAAGCCGATTTGCAGAAGTGGATCGCGGACACCAAGAAGAAGCCCGGCGGGCGCATTCAAGCGCTGCCCGAGGTGAAGCCGTACGAAAACTTCGTGTATGCGGCCGCCAGTCTTCGCTCGCCGTTTCAACCCGTGGGACCGGGCGGCGGCGCCGGTCAAGCGGGTCTTCGGCCAAGCACTCAGCGCAATCGCGAGTTTCTCGAGGGATTCTCGCTCGACACGCTGAAGATGGTGGGCACATTCAAGGTGGGCGGCAGATTTTACGGACTGGTGCAGTCGAAAGACGGATTGGTGCACAAGATTCAGCCCGGGAACTACCTCGGGCAGAGCGACGGGAAGGTTACCGAGATTTCGGGCAGCAAAATAACACTCGTCGAAATCATACCGGATGGTCTCGGCGGATATATCGAGCGACCGGCCTCGTTGTCATTGACTGACTGAGGCCACAGGGAGAGCAACGCATGATCAGATTTCAGATTCGAACGGCGATGATCGGGACACTGGCACTGGTCGTGCTATCAACCTTTGCGTGGAAGGCGCAAGCCGCCGACCCGGTCAAGCTCGAGGCAATCGACGTGCAAACTCTTTCCGGCCAGCAGGTGCAGCTGAAGCTGCGCATGAACGGGCCGGCGCCCGAGCCGTTGCCGTTCACGATCGACAAGCCGGCGAGAATTGCCTTCGACTTGCCGAATACCACTCTCGCGCTCGCATCGCGGCGTATCGACGTGCGTTCCGGCGGCGTCGACACCGTGCTCGCGGCCGAAGCGAATGGGCGCACGCGCCTGGTCGTCAACGTGGATGCCCTGATGCCCTATACGACCAAGGTCGATGGCAATACGATCACGGTGACCCTGGGCCGTCAGCCCGGCGATACGTTGGCGAGCACATCCGCGCCGCATGCCGGTACGGGCGCCGCCGCGCCGGCGGTGGAAAGAGCCATCAAGACCATCGATTTTCGCCGCGGTACCGACGGCACCGGCCGCGTGATCGTGCAGCTCACCGATCCGCGCACGCCGGTCAACGTGCGTCAGGAAGGCAATCAGGTGGTTGTCGATTTCGCCGGCACGATGATGCCGAAAAATCTCATGCGCCGCTACGATGTCATGGATTTCGCAACCCCGGTGCAGACCGTCGATGCGATACGGGTGGAGGGAAGCTCCCGACTGGTGATCACCGCACAGGGCGATTTCGAACAACTCGCCTACCAGTCCGACAATCAGTACACCGTGGAAATCAAACCGTCTCTGAAACGCACCGCCGCGGAAGAGAAGAAGGAATACACGGGCGAGCGCTTGACCTTGAATTTCCAGGATATCGACGTGCGCTCGGTGCTGCAGCTGCTGGCCGACACCAGCGGTCAGAACATCGTCGTCAGCGATTCGGTCACCGGCAACCTGACCTTGCGCCTGCAGAATGTTCCGTGGGATCAGGCCCTCGACATCGTGCTGCGCACCAAGGGTCTCGACAAGCGCCGTCAGGACAATGTGATCATCATCGGACCGACCGAAGAGCTTGCGTCGCGCGAAAAGGCCGAGCTCGCGGCTCGCAAAGAGGTGCAGGAACTCTCGCCGATACATTCGGAATTCCTGCAGGTCAATTATGCCAAGGTGGCGGATCTCGCCAAGATGATCCGGCCGACCGCGGGCGGCGGCGCCGGCGGCGCCGGCGGCGGCAAGAATTCACTGCTGTCGGCGCGCGGCAGTCTGTCGATCGACGAGCGCACCAACACCTTGCTGGTGCAGGACACGACCGAGAATCTGATGGAGATCCGCCGCCTGGTGCAGACTCTTGACGTGCCGGTGAGGCAGGTGCTGATCGAGGCACGGATCGTGATCGTGAGCGACACCTTTGAGCGTGACCTGGGCGCTCAATTCGGCGTCACCACCGCGCAAACCAACGGCTCGCGCGGCTTGTTGGCGGTGACCGGCAACGGCCAGGGCTCCGACACCATGGTGCAGTCGGGTCTCGCCAATCTGGGCGCAGGCAAGCCAGTTACTCCGGTTGCGACGCCGGCGAGCGCCAATCGCTACATGGTCAACTTGCCGGCCGCGAATACCAACGGCAGCATCGGCATCGCCCTGCTGGGAGGCAGCTACCTGGTCGACCTGGCGCTCTCGGCCGCGGAAAACGAGGGCAAGAGCGAAACCATCTCCTCGCCGCGGGTCATCACCGCCAACCAGAAACAGGCAACCATCATGCAAGGCGTCGAGATTCCTTATCAGGAGTCTGCGTCGAGCGGAGCCACCACGACTCAATTCAAGAACGCGGTGCTGTCGCTCAAGGTGACGCCGTTGATTACGCCGGATAACCGCGTGATTCTGGATCTAGACGTCAGCGACGACTCGGTCGGCCAGAACGTGCAAAGCGCCACGGGCGGCTCCGTGCCTTCGATCGATACCCGCGAGGTCATCACGCAGGTGCTGGTGGGCGACGGTCAGACCGTGGTTCTCGGCGGCATCTTGGAAACCACCAAGTCATATCAGTCGAATAAGGTGCCTTGGCTCGGAGATATCCCAATCTTGGGCCATCTCTTCAAAAGCACGGTCAAGATCGACAATAAAAAGGAACTCTTGATCTTCATCACGCCAAAGATCTTGCGGGAAGGATCAAATCTCTACTGAGGCCGGCATTTGCCCGCGCGAGGACGAACGACTATGCATAAGTTATTGATCATCGTGTGCGCCAGTGTTGCGCTGCTCGCAGGCTGCAGCGGCAACGGCAACCTCGCGTCGGCCGGCGCCAACGCCGGCGGCGGCAGTGGCAGTGGCAGTGGCAGCGGTAGCGGCAGCGGCAGCGGCACGGGCGCGGTCCCGTCAGTCTCCAAGGTCACGGTAACGACGAGTTCGCCGTCGATTCTGTCGGACGGTTCCACCACCGCGACGATCACTGCCCTGGTTGTTGACTCGACCAACAATCTGGTTGCCGGCGTGCCAGTGACCTTTAAAGCCAGTTCCGGCGGAGTTGCCGTCACTCAAGCAACCTCAGATACCAGCGGCGCCGCCAAGGCGACGCTGTCGACGGCGGGCGACGGCTCCTTGCGGTCGATCACCGTGACGGCAGCAGCCAGCGGCAAGACCGGTACCGCCACCGTGCAAGTGGTCTCCGGTGCCACGTCGACGAGCGTGCAAATGGGCAGTCCAGCCGGCGCCAACTTCAAGCCGTCGGTCATCGGCCTTTCGAGTACCAGCCTCTCGGCCGGCGGCAGCGCCAGCTTGACGGTGGCTCTGCAGCAATCAGACGGCACGCTGTACTCGCAGCCGGCCACCGTCACCTTCAATTCGACGTGCGCTGCGCAGAATCTTGCGACCATCACCTCGCCGATCGCGACCAGTACGGGTGTGGCCACGGCGACCTATGCGGCCACGGGGTGCAGCGGCACTGATACCATCACCGCCACCGCAACCGTGGGTACGAACGCTCTGTCGGCCAGCGGAACGCTCACCGTCGCCTCGCCCACCATCGGATCGATCGTCTACAAGTCCGCCACTTACACCATTATTTCCCTCAAAGGTAGCGGTACGACGGCACACCCGGAAACCTCGACGGTCGTCTTTCAGGTTAAAGATCAAACCGGAGGACCTTCGCCGGGAGCGAGCGTGACTTTCGCCCTCGACACGAGCGTGGGCGGTGTCACCGTGAAGCCGGGTCCGGTCGTCAGCGACGCCAACGGCATGGTGCAGACCGTTGTGCAGGCCGGTACGGTGGCGACGTCGGTGGTTGTCACCGCGACGGTGCTCAACACCAAACCGCTGCCGATAACGACGCAGTCGAATCAGCTGTCCATATCCACCGGTGTTCCCACGCAAGCGGCCTTTTCGTTGGCCGTGTCGTGCCACAACGTCGAAGCACTCGACGTCGACGCTGTGGTGGTCAAGGTCACGGCACGTCTCGCCGACCGCTTCAGCAATCCGGTGGCGGACGGCACCGCGGTTCAGTTCAATACCGAGGGCGGACACATTCAGCCGCAGTGCACGACCACCACTACCACCAACCCGGACGGTTCCGTCGACAGCGGCTATTGCGTGGTCGATTGGGTAAGCGCTAACCCGCGTCCGACGATCGGGTTACCGGGGCCGGGTTTCCCCGCGCCGAACGGCAGGCCGGGACGCTCGACCATCTTCGCGGGCGCGATTGGCGAAGAATCTTTCATCGATGCCAACGGCAACGGCGAGTTCGATCCGGGGGAAACGTTCACCGATTTGGGCGAGCGCTACCGCGATGACAACGGCAATGGCGCCTACGACATCGGCGAATATTTTTACGATTTCAACAATAACCGCGTGCGCGACGTCGCCGACGGGTTGTTCAACGGTATCTTGTGTAATGACCCGGTGCGCTGCAATCCGGCGAAGTCCTCGACCGGTATTGGTGTGAATAACCTGATCGTCATGTCCGGCAGCACGCCGTACCTCAATCCGTTGCCACTTCCGGCGCCGAGTGGACTATTGGCAAGCGCGAGCATTGCGGCCGGATCGGCGACATATTTGTTCGCTGTCGGCGACGTCAACGCAAACCCAATGGCCGCGGGTACGACGGTGACCGCGGCCGTGTCGGGCACCGGTGTTACCTTGGCGCCCGGCGCTCCGTCGACGTATACCTATCCATGTACGACAGAACCCGTTACGTACGCGTTCAGCGTCGCCATCGGCTCCACAGCGGTTGCCGGCAGCAACGCAACGCTCTACTTGACGACCAAATCGGCGGGCGGGGTTACGACAGTCGCGACCTATACCATTCCGATCGTTCCCTGAGAATCCGGTTCGCCCGCGAATACGGCTCATCCCGCTCGCAGCAATGAGGAACCGCCTTCGGGCGGTTCCTCATTTGGGGTGATCTCGTTTAAAGTTAGCGCGTTGATTGCGCCAGAATTCGTCATTTAAGTTGGTTCGCTGCAAAATGCGGCCATGCTGTCCAAACCCAATATCTTTCTCATCGGACCCATGGGTTCGGGCAAGTCCGCCGTCGGGCGGCATCTCGCCCGGCTGCTGCGATTCTCCTTCCACGACAGCGATGCCGACATCGAGGCCAAGACCGGAGTGGATATCGCCTATATCTTCGATAAAGAGGGCGAGGCGGGATTTCGGCTGCGCGAAAAGGAGTCGATCGAGCGCTTGACGGCCTTGGATGGCGTGGTGCTGGCCACCGGCGGCGGTGCGGTGATCGATTCGGACAATCGGCGGGTGCTCGCCGAACGCGGTACCGTGGTGTACCTCGAAACCTCCGTCGATCAGCAGCTCAAGCGAACCCGCCACGGGCGCCACCGGCCGCTGCTGAACGACACGGACCCGCAGGAAAAGCTCAAGGAGCTGATGCTGCGGCGTGCGGCCTTGTATAAAGAAATCGCCGATTTGACCGTGTCGACCAACGGCCGCCGCGTGCAGATCGTGGCCGAGGAGATCCACCAGACGCTGCGCAGGGCATACACGCCGTAATGGCCGGGTAGGCTGGCTTCAAGGCAGCCGCTAGGCCCTGCGGGCGGGCCGAGGGCCTGAAGGCGCCCGCCAGGGCCTGCAGGTTCGTATAAGATCTCTAGGTGCAAACGGTCCAGGTAGATGTCGGGCATTCGCGTTATCCCATCACGATCGGTTCGGGGTTGCTGACCCAAAGCGGACTTCTCGGCGCGCAGATTCCAGGGCGGGATCTCATGGTGGTCACCAACGCCACTGTCGCGCCCCTGTACCTGCCGGCATTGCGCGCAGGCCTAGGCGGGCGCCGGGTCGCCGAATGCGTGCTACCGGACGGCGAGCAGCACAAAACCCTTGAAACCGCCGGCCGGGTGTTCGACGCCCTGGTGGAGCACAAGCTCAATCGCGATGCGACGGTGCTGGCGCTGGGCGGCGGCGTGGTGGGCGATATCGCGGGCTTCTGCGCCGCCTGCTATCAGCGCGGGATCGGCTACGTGCAAGTCCCCACCACGTTGCTAGCGCAGGTGGACTCCTCGGTCGGCGGCAAGACCGGCGTCAATCACAGCGGCGGCAAGAATCTCATCGGCGCCTTTCATCAGCCCCTTGCCGTGATTGCGGACACCGACACGCTGGCGACCCTGCCCGGCCGTGAACTGTCCGCCGGCCTCGCCGAAGTGATCAAATACGGCTGCGTTTCGGATCCGCTGCTGTTCGATTGGCTGGAGCTCAATGTGGGCAAGCTCCTGGCGCGAGATACCGACGCCCTCAGCCACGCGATCGCGCGGTCCTGCCAAATCAAGGCCGCCGTGGTCGCGCAGGATGAACGCGAACAGGGTCTGCGCGCCACCTTGAATTTCGGCCACACCTTCGGCCACGCCATCGAAGCGGCCACCGCCTACGAAACCCACCTGCATGGCGAAGCCGTGGCTCTCGGCATGCTCATCGCCGTCGACCTCTCGTGCCGGCTGGGAATGATCGATGCCGCGGTCAAGGGGCGGCTGCACGACCTGGTGGCCCGCGCGGGCCTGCCGACCGATGTGCCAAAGATCGGGGCGGCACGCGCTCTTGCGCTCATGCAAATGGACAAGAAAGTGCTGTCGGGAAAATTGCGTCTGGTGCTGCTTCAGAAGCTCGGACTCGCCGTCGTCACGCCCACCTATGCGCAGAGCGCGCTCGATGCCGCGCTGCGCGAGAATTTCGGATGAGCGGCCTCGCATCCTTTGCGGCCCACGAGACCGATTCCCGCGGCCGGCGCCACGCCGAGTCCCCTCCCGCCTATCGGTCGGAATATCAGCGCGATCGGGATCGGATCGTTCACTCCACGGCATTTCGCCGATTGGTGTACAAAACCCAGGTCTACGTCAATCACGAGGGCGACCTGTTCCGGACCCGCCTCACGCATTCGCTCGAGGTGGCGCAAATCGCGCGCACCATGGCCGGGGTGCTCCAACTCAATGAGTCCCTATCCGAAGCGATTTGCCTCGCCCACGACCTCGGGCACACGCCGTTCGGGCACGCCGGGCAGGACGCCTTGAACGAATGCATGAGGGACTATGGCGGCTTCGAGCACAATCTGCAGTCGCTTCGGGTCGTCGACGAACTCGAGGAGCATTACGCGGAATTCGACGGACTGAACCTGACGTTCGAATGCCGCGAGGGAATTCTCAAGCATTGTTCCCACAGCAACGCGCTCGAACTCGGCGAATTGGGCGAGCGCTTCATTCGCAGGCAGCAGCCGGGATTGGAGGCGCAGCTTGCGAATTTCGCCGATGAAATCGCCTACAACAATCACGATGTCGACGACGGGATCCGCGCGGGTCTGATCAGCGTCGAGCAATTGCTCGAGGTGCCGCTGTTCGCGGTCTATCACGCCGAGGTTTGCGGGCGCCACCCGGGGCTCGCGGGGCGCCGGTTGGTGTTCGAGATCTTGCGACGCATGATCAACCATCTGGTTACGGACCTGATCGATTCCTCGGCGGCGCGGCTGCGGGCCGCCGGAATCGTCTCGGCGGCGCAGGTCCGGGCGGCGCCCGGACCGCTGATCGGATTCAGCGAGGCGACGCGGGAGCTGAATTCCGCCCTCAAGAAATTTCTGCGGGAGCGGGTGTATAAGCATTACAAGGTCCGGCGCATGACGACCAAGGCGCGTCGCGTCGTGAGTGCCCTGTTCGAAGCGTTTTTCGACGATCCGGGCCTGATGCCGGAGGAGCATCAGACGAATGCCGCGCGCTGGGAGTCGGTGCGGGGGCCCGCCGGCCGTGCCCGCGCCGTTGCCGACTACATCGCGGGCATGACGGACCGCTACGCCATCTTGGAACATCGCCGGCTGTTTGACCCGAGTGCACGAACTTGAACGATCAATTGAAGAATGATTTGCTGCTGCGCGCATTGCTGCGCCAACCGACCCCGCGGCGGCCCATCTGGCTGATGCGCCAGGCAGGCCGTTATCTGCCGGAGTACCGTGCGACTCGCGCGCGGGCCGGGAATTTCCTGGCGATGTGCACCAATCCCGAAATCGCCTGCGAGGTTACGCTGCAGCCCGTCGATCGGTATCCGCTCGACGCCGCGATTCTGTTTTCGGATATTCTCACCATCCCGCATGCCATGAATTTGGGCCTTGAATTCGAGTCGGGCGAAGGCCCCAAGTTCGCGCGCCCGGTGCGATCGGCGGCGGACATCGACAAGCTCTGGATTCCCGATCCGGGCCGCGAACTCAGATACGTCGTCGATGCGGTAGCGCTCATCCGGCGCGAGCTCGCCGGCCGCGTTCCGCTGATCGGATTCGCGGGCAGCCCATGGACGGTGGGTACCTACATGGTGGAGGGCGGCAGCAGCAAGGGTTTCGGGCTCATCAAACGCATGATGTATCAACACCCCGGCGAACTGCATCGGCTTCTCGACCTGCTCGCCAAGGCGACGATTCTGTACCTCAACGCGCAAATCGCCGCCGGGGCTCAAGCGGTGATGTTGTTCGATACCTGGGGCGGCGTACTCACGCCGGCGCAATACGCGGAGTTCTCGCTGCGCTACATGGCGCAGATCGTCGATGCGCTGACGCGCGAGGCCGGGGGTCGCCGCGTGCCGAATATCGTATTTACCAAGGGCGGAGGAGCGTGGCTCGCGAACATCGCCGCCATCGGCTGCGACGCCGTGGGCGTCGACTGGACCACCGATCTTGCAACCGCCCGGCGCGCCGTCGCCGACCGGGCGGCGCTGCAAGGGAATCTCGATCCTTCCGCTCTGTTCGCGCCGCCCGAAACGCTGCGCGCGCAAGCGCTGCGCGTGCTCGAGAGTTTCGGCGCCGGCAGCGGGCACGTGTTCAACCTGGGGCACGGCATCACGCCGGACGTCGACCCGGAGCGCGTTGCCTTGCTGGTCGAAACGGTGCGCAGTTACGCCGTAAGGCAGCCCTAGCGCCGCAACTCGTCGCGCAGCTCGCGGCGCATGATCTTGCCCACATTGGTTTTCGGCAGTTCGGTGCGAAAATACACATGCTTCGGCACCTTGTACCCGGTGAGGGAGATGCGGCAATGCTCGATCAAGGCGGCGGCGGTGAGATTCGGATCCTTCTTGACCACGAATAAGGCCACCGCCTCTCCCGACGCTTCATCCGGCTGGGCGACGGCGGCAGCCTCCAGAACCCCCGGATGCTCGGCCGCAACCCCCTCGACCTCGTTCGGATACACATTGAAGCCGGAGACCAGAATCATGTCTTTTTTCCTGTCCTCGATGTAGACAAAGCCCTTGGCATCCATGCGGCCGATGTCGCCGGTGCGAAACCAGTCGCCGAACATCACCTTCTCGGTTTCATCGGGCCGGTTCCAGTAGCCGCGCATCAACTGCGGCCCAAAGACGCAAATCTCCCCCACGACATTTGGCGCCAATTCCATGCCGCTGTCGTCGCGAATCGAGATATCGGTCGAGGAAATGGGCAGGCCGATCGAGCCGTTGAAATCGAGGCCCACGGGATTGATGCAGGCAGCCGGCGCGGTTTCGGTCAGCCCCCAGGCCTGCGTGAGCACGTTGCCCGTGATTTCTTTCCAGCGATCGGCCACCACCGCCTGCACGGCCATGCCGCCGCCGAGGGTGATGCGCAAGGCGCTGAAGTCCAGCGACTCGAATCCCGGGGTGTGCAGCAGGGCGTTGAACAGCGTGTTGACGCCGCTGATGAAGAAGAACTTGTGCTTCTTCAGCTCGGCGACGAACCCTGAGAAATCGCGCGGGTTGGTGATCAGGACGTTATGGGCGCCCAAGCGCAGAAACAGCAGGCAGTTCGCGGTGAGCGAGAAGATGTGGTAGAGCGGCAGCGCCGTGATGACCACCCGGCTGGCGTTCGGACCGGTGTTCGATTGCAGCGCGGGCTTGATCCATGCGCTCGCCTGAAGCACGTTGGCGATCATATTGCGATGCGTGAGAATGGCCGCCTTGGCAACGCCCGTAGTGCCGCCGGTGTATTGCAGGAAGGCGATGTCCTGCGATCCGAGTGCCACGGGATCGAGCTTCAATCCAAAGCCCGTGCCGAGCGCGCTCTTGAAGGTTATGGCCCCGGGCATGTTCCAGGCCGGAACTTGCTTGCGCACATGGCGCAATACGAAATTCACCAGGGCGCTCCGCGGGAATCCCAATAGATCGCCGACGCGGGTCACCAGAATGTGTTTGAGGCCCGTATGCGGCAGAACCTGCTGCACGACGTGCGCAAAATTCTCGACCACCACGATCGCCTTCGCCCCGGAGTCCTTGAGCTGGTGTTCGAGCTCGCGCGCGGTATACAAAGGATTGGTGTTCACCACCACCATGCCCGCGCGCAGCACGCCGAACAGCGCAATCGGGTATTGCAGAATGTTCGGCATCATCAGGGCAACGCGGTCGCCCGCCGCGAGGCCCGATTTGCGCTGCAGCCAGGCGGCAAACGCGCGGCTCAGCTCATCGAGCTGGGCGAAACTCAACGTCGCGCCCATATTCGTATAAGCCGGCAGATGACCGTAGGCGGCGCAGGCCTCGTCGAGCATCTCCGTGAGCGAGGCATACCGATCGGGGTCGATATCGGTGGGCACGCCGGCCGGGTAGTGTTTTAACCATATGCGATCCACGCGCAACGACTCCTCATCCAAGTCTGGCGTGTATAGCACCGGTTCAATACGCCAGCAACGTTGTTCGCCGACGGAGTATGCTGGAGGTGGACGAGCGGCAGGAGCCGCGGAGCGGTCAACATGAGCATCTGGCGAATTTGCGCCTTGGGTTTCTTTCTGGCGTGTGCCGGCTGCGTCCCGGGCTACGGCGGCTGTCTGTTCATGGCGCCGGTCAAACATACGCTGACCGGCCGCGTGCACTTTCGCTCCTATCCGGCGGCGGACGGAGTCGACAATGTGCCGATTCTCGCCCTCGATCACACGGCGTACTTGTATTCGCCCTCGCAGAGCTTCAGCTGCCTGGCTGCCGATGAATTGCAGCTCGTGGGCGTCTCCGAGTTTCCGCAGAACGTCGTGGAAAATTCCCTGGTCAGCGTCAATGGCACCCTGTTCGGGGCGGTATCAGGCCATCAGCACACGCGCTTTTTGATGAACGTGATCACCCTTTTGCCCGTCAACGCCGCTCATTAGCCTGCTTGCACGGCCATTGATCAGCGCTTGAGCAGCGTTTTGAAAACCGGCCAGATATTGTCGAGCAATCGCGGTTGACCGGCCGCGTTGGGGTGAATGTCGTCGGCCTGCATGAGTTCGGGCGACAGGGCGATGCCGGCCAGCGCAAAGGGCACCAAGGGCAGCTTCTGATCGCGCGCCAGGTCGGTGTACGCCTGGGCGAATTGTGCGGCGTACTGCGGGCCGTAGTTGGGAGGCATCCGCATGCCCACCAGCGCGACCTTCGCCCCTGCCGCCTGCGCGAGCCCGGCCATGCGCGCGAGGTTGCCGCGCATTTCCGCCACCGGCAGGGCGCGCAGGCCGTCATTGCCGCCCAACTCCAGGACCACGATTGCCGGCTGGTGCAGTTTGAGCGCGCGCGGCAGACGCGCAAGGCCCCCCTCCGTCGTTTCGCCGCTGACGCTGGCGTTGACGACCTGGTAACCGTACCCTTGGTCCTTGAGCCTCGCCTGCAGCAATGCCACCCAGCCTTGTTCGACGCGCGGCAGCCCGTAGCCGGCGCTGATGCTGTCGCCGAACACGAGGATCACTGGCGCCGCGGCAATGGCCGGGGCGGCGGTCAAACAAAACACCAGCAGGAATAAAACCCGTTTCACGGATGCTCCCGATGTCAGATCAAATCGTTCTCGAGGCGAGGAATGTCTCCAAAACCGTGCCGAGCCCGGAGGGTCCGCTCACCATTCTCGCCGATGTCAGCCTCAGCGTGCGAACCGGCGAGACCCTTGCCATCATCGGCGCGTCGGGCGCGGGAAAATCCACGCTGCTGGCGCTGCTTGCGGGGCTGGATTCGCCGAGCGCGGGGCGCGTGTTCATCGCCGGCGCCGATTTGAGCGAACTCGATGAAGACGGCCGTGCCGCCATCCGCGGCCGCCATGTCGGCTTCGTATTTCAGTCGTTTCACCTGATCCCCTCGCTTACGGCCCTGGAAAACGTCATGTTGCCGCTGGAACTGCGCGGCCGCAGCGATGCCCGCGAGACCGCGGCGCAAGCGCTCGCTCAAGTGGGATTGGCGGCGCGCGCCGCCCATTATCCCAAGCAATTGTCCGGCGGCGAACAGCAGCGTGTGGCAATTGCGCGCGCCTATGTGACGAGGCCCGAGGTCTTGTTCGCGGACGAGCCGACCGGCAATTTGGATACGCACACGGGGCAGCGCATCACGGATCTGCTGTTCGAACTCAACCGCAGCATCGGCAGCACCTTGGTTCTGGTGACTCACGATCGGGAACTGGCGAGCCGCTGCAGTCGAATCCTGGAACTCGACGCGGGCCATGCGGTGAGCTGACCGGATGCAAATCCTGCGTTTCGCTCTGCGCAATCTGTGGCGCGACTTGAAGTCCGGCGAGCTTTCGGTCTTGCTGCTTGCCTTGAGCGTGGCGGTCCTGTCGCTGACCGCCGTCGGCTTCTTCACCAGCCGCATTGCACAAGGGGTGCGCGCACAAGCGGCCGAGGTGCTGGCGGCCGATCTGCGCCTCGAGTCGCCCTATGCAATTTCCGCGCGCTATTTCGACAAGAGTCGCGCGCTCGGCCTCAAAAGCGCGCAGGTCGTGTCGTTTCCGACCGCGATCTTCAACGGCGAGGCGAGCCAATTGGCGGCGCTCAACGCGGTGACGGCAGATTATCCGCTGCGCGGGCATGTGCGGATCGCCGACGCCCCGTTCGGCGCCGCGCGCATCACAGAGCGCATTCCCGGCCCGGGCGAAGTGTGGGTCGATGCGCGCATCATTGCGCAATTGAAGATCCCGCTGGGGGAGGATCTGCGCATCGGCGCCGCTTCCTTCAGGGTGACCGAAGTGCTCGATTACCGGCCGGACCAGGGCACGGGCTTCGTCAACCTGGCACCGGCGGTGCTGCTGAACTACCAAGACCTCGCCTCGACGCAGTTGATTCAGCCCGGCAGCCGCGTCACCTACGCCGCGCTGTTCGCCGGCGAGGCGGCGACGGCGGCCCAATTCCGCGACTATGTGATCGCCACCAAAGGGGCCAGCGAACAGTTGCGCGAGGTCGACGAATCGAGCCGCCAATTGAACTCCGCCGTGGATCGGGCAAGCCGATTCTTGAATCTGGCGAGCCTCGCCTCGGTGTTGTTGGCGGCGGTCGCCGTCGCCATGGGTGCCCGCCGCTATGCATCGCGCAACATCGAAAGCGTCGCGTTGATGAAATGCATGGGCGCATCGCAGCGCTTCGTACTGGCGATTTCAATCATCGAGTTGACGCTTTTGGCACTGTCGGCGGTTGCCGCGGGCGCCGTGCTTGGCTACGCGGCGCAACTCGGGCTCGCGCGGCTGCTGCGCGATCTGATTCGCACGGATTTACCCGGCGCGTCGCTTGCGCCGTTGGCCATAGCGCTGGTCACCGTGCTGTCCATGCTGATCGGTTTCGCGCTGCCCTCGCTTCTGCAATTGAAAAGCACCCCGCCCGCCCGCGTGTTGCGCAAAACGGCCGCTGCTCCGCCGCTGCGATTCGGCCTCTCTTACGTGCTGGCATTCGCGGCGCTGTTCGCGATTTTGTGGGTTCTGGTGCGCGACAGCGAACTGGTGGTGAGCGTGCTGGCCGGCGTGCTCGGCGTGGGGCTGCTGCTGACCCTGGCGGGGTACGCTCTGGTGCGGGCGACGGGCCGCCTGCGCGGCGCCGTGGGGGTGGCGTGGCGCTACGGTCTTGCGAACGTATCGCGCCGCGGCGGCGCCAGCGTGGTGCAAATCGTGGCCTTCGGCCTCGGCCTCATGATGCTGCTGCTGCTCGCGGTGGTGCGCGGCGACCTGTTGGCGGATTGGCGCCGCAGCCTGCCCGCCAACGTACCCAATAATTTTCTGATCAATATTCAGCCCGACGAGCGCGGCCCCTTGGAGGAATTCCTGAAGTCGCACGGCTTCGGGGATCCGCCGATGTACCCGATGGTGCGTGCGCGCATAACGGCGATCAATTCAAAGCCCAGCGAGTCGCTCAAGTTCAAGGCGGACAACGCGCGCGGCTTCCTCGGGCGCGAGCAAAATCTGACTTGGGCGCCGCGGCTGATGGATGACAACCAATTGGTCGCGGGACATTGGTGGACGGACGCTGATTTCGGCAAACCTCTGGTGTCCATTTCGTCCGAATACAGAGAGGCGCTGCAGCTCGAACTCGGGGACACGCTGAGCTTCGATATCGCCGGGGAGGCGCTCACGGTGCGCATCGCCAGCATCCGCAAGGTGCGCTGGGACAGCTTCAGGCCGAATTTCTTCCTGGTATTTCCGCCGGGCCTGCTGGAGGGCGCGGCGGGCACCTACATGACCAGCGTTTATCTCACGCCCGAACAGCGTCCGGCCCTGGTCGATCTGGTGCGCCGGTTCCCGACCATATCGGTGTTCGACGTGGATGCCATCCTCAGGCAGATCCGCGCCATCATCGACCGCGCGACCCTGGCAGTGCAGTACGTGTTTCTGTTCACGCTGGCGGGCGGCATCGCGGTGCTGCTCGCTGCGGTCCAATCGACTCGTGACGAACGCCGCTACGAAAGCGCGATGCTGCGCACCTTGGGGGCGAGCCGGCGCACCGTCTTGCAGGGGGTCGCGGCCGAATTCTCGGCCTTGGGTTTTCTCTCCGGTGCGCTGGCGGCCTGCGGCGCCACCGGCGTCGGCTGGATATTGGCGCGCCGGCTGTTCGGTCTGCAGTTCACCTTCGACCCGTGGGTGTGGGTGTTCGGCTTGGTGTGCGGAACGATACTCGTGGGCGTGAGCGGCACTCTGGCCACGCGGCGGGTGGTGAACACGCCGCCCATCGTCACCTTGCGCGACGAGTAGGCCCGATCAGTGCACTTCGAGGATCAGCCAGCCTTCGGGGGTGGGGATGCCGCGCGGCGGCAGCGCCTCTATGCGCACGGTGTAGACGCCGGCCGCGAGCCCCGTGGTATTGATCGTGAGGCGCAACTCGTTGTTCGAATCCTTGAGGATATTGTTGAGAACCAGGGCCCGTCCCTGATCTTGCTTGTCCACGAACATGCGGAACTGCATCATTTTCGAATAGCTCATATCGATGTGCACGTCGATTAGCTCAGGCGCCGTGCGGCTGACGGCGATGCGTGCGCGGTCGAGCCCCGGTGCGCGATCCGGCCCGATGCGCAGGTCCCTTTCGGTTGCCGGCTGCACCAGCGATCCCTGGTGCGCTCTTTCGCGGGTATCCTGCAGCTCGCTGCGCAACAGCACGTATTTGCCCATCAGGAACCAGAATGCCACGAGGCACAGCAGCGCCACCGCTGCCAGGCCGATCAGCGTGTACGGAGTCTTCCACCACGGCAGCGGTGGCTCGCCCAGGTCCTGTACCTGGCCGCTCGCTTCCAGCAGTTTGAGGCTCGCCTGCGCACGCTCCGACAACTTGAGGTTATTCAGGTATTCGGGATGCTCGCGACACCAGTTCTCCAGATCGCGCGCGCCCTTGTACGGCAATTTGTTTTCGAGGTAACGCTCGATCAGCTGATGCTCTTCGATGAATTGGGCATCGAAGCGCCGCATGGGCGCCTTCAAATTTCCTGCCGCAGCTGTTGTAGAGTTCATGGCCGGGTGCTTCTCTAGAGAGGCAGTTTGCCGGGTCCGGCCTGCGCAATATGTGAAATACTCGGCAAAAGCAGCAACAAATGACTGCAAATTCAGCCTACTAGGCGGTAAACACCGGGTTTTCGGGGTTTGGCGGGGGCTCGCCCGGCGCCCGTCCCAATCTCAGCGCTTTCGCGCCGCCATGACGTCGGCCAGCACGTCGCACACCGCGGAGATGGCCGCGGTGCGGGTACTCGATTTACGCCATACCGCGCCGACGGTGCGCATGGGCGCCGGTTTGGCGAATTGCCGCACGGTGAGGCCGCGTTGCGAACCGAACGGCGAGTCGACCGCCAATTCGGGCAGCAAGGTGATGCCGAGTCCCGCGACCACCATTTGCCGGAGGGTTTCCAGGCTGGTGGCGCGAAAGTCCTCGGCCTCGCGAATGTCGACGCGACTGCAGACTTCCAGGGCCTGATCGCGCAGGCAGTGGCCGTCCTCCAGCAGCAGCAGTGTCTGGTCCTTGAGATCCTGCACTTTGATCGTCGATTTTTCCGCCAGGACATGGCCATTCGGAACCGCAACCGTGAAAAGCTCCCGGTAGAGAACCCGCGATTCCAGGCCGTCGAGCCGCGTCGGCAACGCCAGAATACCCATATCGATTTCGCCCTCGTGCAGCAGCTTCAGCAAGCCCTCGGTCCGATGTTCGTAGAGCATGAGTCGAAGATGCGGCAACGCCTTGCGGATCTTTTGCATGACACGAGGCAACAGGTAGGGCCCGATCGTTGGAATGAGAGCCAGCTTGAGCCTGCCGGAAAGCGGGTCGGCGCTGTTGCGGCCGAGCGCGACGATTTGGTTCGCCTCATCCAGCATGCGCCGCGCATGCGCCACGATTTGCCTGCCGACCTCGGTGAGCTGCACGTTCTTCGGCCGGCGTTCCACCAGCTTCACGCCCAGGTATTGCTCCAATTTCTGGAGCTGAGCCGACAGCGTCGGCTGGCTGACGAAGCTGCGCTCGGCGGCACGGCCGAAATGTCCGGTGTCCGCCAGCGCCACCAAATACTTCAGATCCTTGAGATTCATCGCGCCGCGGCCGCCTCCGTAACAGAATAGACGGTGTCTATCATACCCATACAATCAATCAATTTCACTAATGATACCGTCGTGGCATCATGCAATCCTCATTTTGCAACGCAAGACCGAAGGAAACTTTAAATGTCACTGATCAATTCGGAAATCAAGCCCTTCAAGGCAACCGCCTATCACAACGGCAAGTTCGTTCCGGTGTCCGACGAGGACTTCAAGGGGAAGTGGTCGGTCATCGTGTTCTATCCCGCCGACTTCACTTTTGTGTGCCCCACCGAATTGGGCGATCTCGCCGACAATTACGCGGCTTTCAAGGAGCTGGGCGTTGAGATTTACGGTGTATCCACCGACACTCATTTCACGCACAAGGCCTGGCACGACACGTCGGAGACGATCAGAAAGGTTCAATATCCGCTGGTTGGCGATCCGACATTGAGCTTGGCGCGCAATTTCGAGGTTCTGATCGAGGAGCAGGGACTCGCGTACCGCGGCACCTTCGTCATCGATCCCTCGCGCCGCATCAGGATCATCGAAGTCAATGACAACGGCATTGGCCGCGATGCGAAGGAACTGCTGCGCAAGGTGCAGGCGGCGCAGTACGTTACCTCTCATCCAGGCGAGGTGTGCCCGGCGAAATGGACTCCGGGGGCCAGGACGCTTTCGCCCTCCCTGGATCTGGTCGGCAAGATCTGACCGGTAAAAAATTGAACGTACAAGGTGGCATCGTGCTCGACACCGATTTGAAGGCCCAGTTGCAGAGCTATTTGCAGCGGCTCTCGCAGCCCGTGCAGATCGTCGTCTCGGTGGACGACGGCGATGAGTCGCGTCGGATGCTCGATTTGCTGGGCGACATCGTCGCGCTGTCGCCGCTCGTGACCCTGGATCCGCGCCGCGACGAGGGGCAGGTCAAACCCTCTTTCGCGCTGCGGCGCCCGGGCGAGGAGCCGCGCGTGCGCTTCGCGGGACTGCCGATGGGCCATGAATTCACCTCTCTGGTGCTCGCGCTGCTGCAGACGGGCGGTCATCCGCCCAAAGCGGATCCGGGGATTCTCGAGCAAGTGCGCGGCTGGGAAGGCGAATTCGCCTTTGAGACCTTCGTTTCCTTGAGCTGCCAGAGCTGTCCCGAGGTGGTCCAGGCGCTGAATCTGATGGCGGTGTCGAACCCGAACATCCGTCATACGATGATCGACGGCGCGCAGTTCCCGGACGAGGTGGAGCGGCGAGGAATATTGGCGGTTCCGGCCGTGTTTCTCAACGGCCAGCCGTTTGCTCAAGGCCGCATGCTGCTCGAGGACATCGTTGCCAAGCTGGACGCCGAATCGCCGCAGCTTGAAGCGCGGCAGTTAAACGACAGGGCACCGTACGATGTGCTGGTCGTGGGGGGCGGCCCGGCCGGCGCCGCCGCCGCCGTCTATGCGGCGCGCAAAGGCATTCGCACCGGCATCGCGGCCGAGCGCCTCGGAGGACAGCTGCTCGACACCACCGGCATCGAGAACTTCATTTCGCTGCGGCAAATTCAAGGCACGGCGCTTGCCGCGGGACTCGAGCAGCATGTCGGGGTCTACGAGATCGATGTCATGAACCGGCAGCAGGCCGCAGCCCTGATCCCAGGCGACCTCCACGAGGTCAGGCTCGCAAGCGGCGCGGTGCTCAAGGCGAAATCGGTCATCATCGCCACCGGCGCCCGTTGGCGCGAGATCAACGTGCCCGGCGAGCGCGAATACCGCAATCGCGGCGTCGCTTACTGTCCGCATTGCGACGGACCGTTGTTCAAGGGCCGGCGGGTCGCGGTCATTGGCGGCGGCAATTCCGGGGTGGAGGCGGCCATCGATCTTGCCGGTCTGGCGGCCCACGTGTGGCTGATCGAGTACGACGGGCAGCTGCGCGCCGATGCCGTCCTGACTCGCCGGCTCTCGAGCCTGGCCAACGTCACCGTGCTTACGAACGCGCAGACCACGCAGGTGCAGGGAGATGGGCAGCGGGTCACGGGCCTCGCGTACCGGGATCGCCAAAGCGGCGAGGCGCATTCCGTGGAGTTGGCGGGCGTCTTCGTGCAAATCGGACTGGTGCCCAACACCGATTGGTTGAGGGGAACGGTCAAGCTGTCGGCGCGCGGCGAGATAGAAGTCGATGCCCGCGGCCAGACATCGGTACCCGGTGTATTCGCGGCGGGCGATTGCACCATTGTGCCGTACAAACAAATCGTCATCGCCATGGGTGAGGGCGCCAAGGCGTCGCTCAGCGCATTCGACCATCTGATCCGTTCACCGCTGTCCGCAGCGGCCTAAACGGCCTGCGGCGAGTACAATGGGGGGGCAGTCACGCTTCAGAGCATCCCTATGTCCAGTGCCGCGCCGCCCACAAGATTGTCCTCCGGTGTCGTGGTGGTGAGCGTGGCCGACCATAAATTGAAATTTCTGCTGTTGCGCGCCTATCGGAACTGGGATTTCCCCAAAGGACTGGTCGAAGCGGGCGAAACACCCATCGACGCCGCATTGCGCGAGGTCCGCGAAGAAACCACGTTGGACGACATCTCATTCGACTGGGGTGCGGTCTACATGGACACCGGCCCCTATAACAAGGGCAAGATCGCCCGCTACTACATTGCCCGCAGCAAACACACCGAAGTGCGCCTTCCGGTGAATCCCGAACTCGGCGTGGCCGAGCACCAGGAAGCGCGCTGGGTCGATTACCACAAGGCGCTCGAGATGGTGAGCCCCCGGCTGGTGCCCGTGATTCAATGGGCGTACGGCATCGTCAATCACGTTGCGGTGCCGGCGGCTCCCGCTCCGTCCGCGAATCGGCCCGAGCCGGGCTAGTCGAGGGTCACGACGCCGCTGCCGGGTGGGGAACGGTGCGGGGCCCTTAAGCCAGGGTGTGAAACACCTTCTGGACGTCGTCGTCCTGCTCGAGTTTGTCGATCAGCGTCAAGACCTCCGCGGCATGCGCTTCGGGCAGTGCGGTCGGTACCGAACAGATGTATTCGTGTTCCGCCGACAGCGGGGCGATGTGGCGCGCTTCGAGCGCCTCCTGCAGCTTGCCGAAATCGTTGAACGCGCAGCGGATCACCAATTGCGGCTCGCCCTTGTCCCCGGTGCTTTCGCCCATTTCCTCGAGGCCGTGGTCGATGAGGTCCAGCTCCAGTTCATCCTGGTCCTTGACGGTGGCCGGGTCGAGGCGGAATACCCCCATTTTTTTGAACAAGAAGCTCACGCTGCCGGTGGCGCCGAATTTGCCGCAATTCTTGGCAAAGATATTGCGCAGGCTCCCGACGGTGCGCGTGGGGTTGTCGGTGGCGGTTTCGACCAGCAGGGCGACGCCGTGCGGTGCGTAGCCTTCGTAGAGGATCTCCTGATAATTGGCCGCCTCCTTGCCGCTCGCGCGCCGGATCGCCGCATCGGTTTTGTCCTTCGGCATATTGACCGCGCGCGCATTCTGCAGGATCCGCCGCAGCGTCGGATTCGCGGCCGGATCCGGGCCGCCGGAGTGGACGGCGATCGCAATGTCCTTGGCCACGCGCGTGAACTGCTTGGCCATCCGGTTCCAACGCGCGAACATGGCGTGTTTTCGGACTTCGAATATGCGTCCCATGATGGTTCGTCCTGCATTGGAGTTTCGGCGACTTCTGCATGCGCATGGTAGCAATACTCGGTCAAACCGCTAGACTTGCGGCAACCCTTCCAAGGCATGTCCCATGACCGTAGTCCCAGCGGATGAATCGCCAAAATCCCCGAGCTTCGCCGATCTGGCGCTGTGCGAGCCGGTGCTGCGGGCGCTCGTGGACGTCGGCTACGAATCGCCCTCGCCCATCCAGGCCGCCACGATTCCGGTGTTGCTGTCCGGCGTCGATATGCTCGGTCAGGCGCAGACCGGCACCGGAAAGACCGCCGCGTTCGCCTTGCCGGCCCTGTCGCGCATCGATCTCGCGGGCCGCGAACCCCAGGTGCTGGTGTTGGTCCCCACCCGCGAACTCGCCCTGCAGGTAGCCGAAGCCTTCCAACGCTATGCGGCGCATCTCAAGGGATTTCACGTCCTGCCGATTTACGGCGGCCAGAGCTATCAGCCGCAATTGAATGCGCTGCGGCGCGGTGTGCATGTGGTGGTGGGTACGCCGGGACGCGTCATCGATCACATGAACCGAGGCACCTTGAAGCTCGCGAGCCTGACCCTGCTGGTCTTGGACGAAGCGGATGAGATGCTGCGCATGGGTTTTCTGGATGCCGTCGAAAGCATTCTCGAGCAGACGCCCCCGCAGCGTCAGGTGGCCTTGTTCTCGGCCACCCTGCCCGCACCGATTCGCCGCATCGCGCAAAGGCACCTGCGGTCGCCGGTCGAAGTGACCATCAAGAGCAAGACCAGCACAGCGACCAACATCCGCCAGCGCTACTGGCAGGTCAGCGGCATGCACAAGCTCGATGCGCTCACCCGCATCCTGGAAACCGAAATCTTCGACGGCATGCTGGTGTTCACGCGCACCAAGCAATCCACCGCCGAACTCGCCGAAAAACTCGAGGCGCGCGGCTTTGCCGCGGCGCCGCTCAACGGCGACATACCGCAGAAGGATCGCGAGCGCACCGTCGCGCGCCTGAAATCGGGACAAATCGACATCGTCGTCGCCACCGACGTCGCCGCGCGCGGACTCGACGTGGAACGCATCAGCCATGTCGTGAACTACGACGTGCCGTATGACTCCGAATCCTACGTGCATCGAATCGGCAGAACCGGGCGGGCCGGACGCAAGGGAGAAGCCATTCTTTTCATCGCGCCGCGGGAACGCAACATGCTGCGCATCATCGAGCGCGCCACACGACAGGTCATCGAACCGATGAATCTGCCGACGGTGGACGCGGTCAATTCGCTGCGAATTGCCAAGTTCAAGCTGCGGGTCTCGGAGACCGTGGCCAAGGGCGAAGCGAACGCGTTCCGCCCGATATTGGAGCAGTTGGAGGCGGAAACCGGGTTGCCGCTCATCGACATAGCGGCCGCGCTCGCGAGCCTGGGTCAGGGCGCGACACCGCTGCTGTTGGCGGGCAAAGACGCGCCGGTTGCCGAAGACCGTGCGCAGACCGAACGGCCGGCACCGCGCGCCCAAACCGCGCCGCGCGCCGGCACGCCGCCGCATGCGCCGCGCGCCGACGCACACCCCGAACGTCCGCACTCGGAACGCCCGCGCCCCGAGCGCCCGCGGCCCGAAACTTCGCACGCAACCGACCGGGAACGACAATTTCCTGCGCGCACCGCCGCAGGTCACATGGAGACTTTTCGTATCGAAGTCGGTTCGGCGCACGGCGTCAAGCCCGGCAACATCGTGGGTGCGATCGCCAACGAGGCGGGAATCGACGGTGTGCACATTGGGCGCGTCGATATTCGCGATGACCACAGTTATGTCGATTTGCCCGAAGGCATGCCGAAACAGGTGTTCAAGTCGCTGCAGAAAGTTCGAGTGGCGGGCCGCGAACTCAAGATCAGCAACGTGGCCGAAAAGCCGCCTAAGCCGCCCCGAAATCCCGCCGGCCGGCACGTTGATCGCAAATTGCTGAGCCGGCGCCCGGCGAAGAGTTGATCGAGTTTTCTTCAACACGCGAGGAGTCAGTCATGGGCAAGGGCATGGACCGAAAGAAAGAAGATAAGAAGAAGCCGGCCAAGACGTTGGAAGAAAAGCGCGCTGCGAAACGCGAAAAGAAACAAAACAGGGGCTGAGCGGCTTCTGCGGTCGGTTACACGCGCGGGCGGGTCACACCACCCGCCCGCGCCGGCCGCCGCGCAGGAAATCCTCGATATTGGCTGCCATATCGGCAAGGCAGCGCTGGCGCGCCTCGCGCGCCGCCCATGCGATGTGGGGCGTGACGATCAGATTGGGAATGTCGGGATCGAGCAGGGGGTCGCCATCGACCGGCGGCTCCAGCGCCAGCACGTCGATCCCGGCGCCGGCGAGGCGCCGTTCCCGCAGCGCCTTGGCGAGCGCGAAACCGTCCACCAGCGCACCCCGCGCGGTATTGATCAGCAAGGCCCCGGGCTTCATCAGGGCGAGTTCGCGCGCACCGATCATGCCGCGGGTCGCCGGCGTCAATGGACAATGCAGCGATACCACGTCCGCCGCTTTCAGCAGCTGCGCAAGATCCACTCGTCCGGGCAGAGCGGCTTCGCCCGGCCGGTTGGCAATGATCACTTGCATCCCAAATGCCTCCGCAATCTTGGCGACGCCGCGGCCCAAATCGCCCCATCCCACCACCCCCAGCGTGCAGCCGGCGAGTTCGCGAATGGGGTGCGCAAACGGGGTCGACTCCGCGTTCTTGACCCAGGATCCGTCCATGGTGAGGCGCGCGAACTGCGGCAAATGCTGAGTGAGGCTCAAGATCATCGACCAGGCGTGTTGCACCACCGATTGCGTGCAATAACCGCGCACGTTGCACACGGCGATGCCGCGCTCGCGGGCGGAGACAAGATCCACGTTGTCCGTGCCGGTGCCGGCAACCGCGATCACTTGGAGCTTGGCGGCCTCTTCCAGTTGACCGCGCGCCAATTTCACCTTGTTCAGCAGCACGATCTCGGCATCGCGGATGCGCTCGCCGATCTCTCCGGGCTCGGTGGTACCGAAGTACTCGACCGGCGCCGGCATCCGGGTAAAGACCGATCGGTCCAGGTCGCCGTTGGAGACCGTGTCGTAATCCAGGAATACCGCTCGCATCGAGCTACAATGAACCGCTAACCATGAAAATTTCCGCCGTCAAAGCCTTGATCGCAGCCAACGTCGTGGTGTTCGTGTTGCAAAGCGCGTCGAACGGCAGGCTGGAGGACCTGTTCGCGCTGTGGCCGCCGCAGCCGATTGAAGGGCAATCTTTTTTTCATGTCTGGCAGATCGTTACCTACGGGTTCCTGCATAGTACCGGCAACCTCACGCATCTGCTATTCAACATGCTGGGCCTGTGGATGTTCGGCGCCGAAATCGAACGCTACGTCGGAGCGCGCCGGTTGGCGACCTGCTACTTCGCATCGGTGGTCACCGCCGGCCTCACACAGATCATCGTGCCGCCGCTGCTCGGCGCAGCGCCCGCACCCACGATCGGCGCTTCGGGCGGCGTATTTGGACTGCTGCTGGCCTACGCGCTCATGTTCCCGAATCGCAAGGTCGTGCCGTTGATACCCCCGATCCCGATGCCGGCGTGGCTGTTTGCCACGCTGTACGCGGGAGTCGAACTTTTCCTGGGTGTGACCGGCAGTATTTCCGGCGTTGCGCACTTCGCGCACCTGGGCGGCATGATCGGCAGCGGATTGACCGTCATGCAATGGCGCCGGTCGCGCGCCGTGCGATAGGCTACGCATCCATGAAAAATTTCGTCAAAATCTGGCTGTGTCTATGTGTGCTGCTGAGCGCGGCGGCGCCTGCGCACGCGGAGTGGGTGCGACGCGTCACCGACGGCATCATGGGCACGCGAATCACGGTGGAATTATGGGCCGAGGATCCGGCTAAGGCGGACCAAGCCATCGAGGCGGTACTCGCCGAGATGCGCCACATCGACGACTCGATGAGCACCTACAAGCCCAGCAGCGAAGTATCCCAGGTCAACGACAAGGCCGCGAACTCACCCATGCCCATCAGCAAGGAACTGTTCGACCTGTTGACGACCGCCAAGGAGTACTCGGTCATCACCGACGGCGCCTTCGACATCACCTATGCGAGCGTCGGCTATCTATACGACTTTCGCAAACATAGCCGCCCGGACGAGGCGCAAATCGCCAAGGCGCTGCCGGCCATCGACTATCGGCATGTGATCCTCGATCCGAATAATCAGACCGTGTTTTTTTCGCAGAAAGGGGTTCGGATCGATCTCGGCGGCATCGCCAAGGGCTACGCCGTGGACCGCGGCATCGACGTGCTGAAATCCCTCGGCTACACGCGCGCCTACGTGGGCGCCGGCGGCGACAGCCGGATCATCGGCGACCGATTCGGCAAACCCTGGGTGGTGGGCATACGCGACCCCAGAAAAGGCGAGGGCAATGTGATCGCTCGAATTCCGCTCGTCGACGCCGCGATTTCCACCTCGGGAGACTACGAACGGTTCTTCGAGGAGAAGGGTGTTCGCTATCATCACATCATCGACCCGCACACCGGCCATTCGGCGAGCAAAGTGCGCAGCGCGACCGTCATCGGGCCCTACGCGACCCGCACCGACGGGCTGTCCAAGACGGCGTTCGTGCTCGGCCCGGAAAAGGCGATGGAGATTTATAATCGGCTGGACGACATCGACGCGATCATCGTCAAGCTCGACGGCACGGTGGTGTATTCCAAGGGCATGCAGCGCGCGCAGCAGGCGCATTGAACGCGCGATCCCTATGAACCTGAATCCATCGATACGACAGTTGGCGGGGATCCTTTGCGTTGCGGTCAGCTTGGGGCTGATCTGCTCATCGGCGCTTCGCGCCGCGGAGGCGCCGTCTGCGACGGACGAGGCCTACGCACAGCATTTTCCGGGGCGGAAGCCGGCGCGCAGCGTTGCGCGGCTCGGGGTCGATGTGCCGGGGGTCCTCATTTCAATCGACGCCATTGCGCTGGCCGCAGACGGGTGACGCAGATCGGCAAGCGAGCCTGTTGCCCGTTTGCTGCAGTGGCGCCGGGCGGAAGCGTCGCGATGACGAGGAAAACGGGCACATCCCCTTCGTGCCCGCACCGGCCACCGTGTCCGGGTTGCCCGCGGTTCGGGGAGCAGGGCATCGCCCCCGCGGCGCGCGATGTGCTCGATGAATTCGCGCGCACCCACGGGTTGCCCGCGGTTGCGGTGATTTCAGGAGCAACTGCCGGGTTTCGACACCGTGCGCGGCTTGCCATCCGGGGCCGGCTGGGCTCGCCCAAGTTGGGCCTGTTCGAGCAGGGCACCCACCGCGTGGTGCACATACCCCACTGCAGCGTGCATCACCCGTTGATCAACCGCGTCGCCGCGGTGGTGCGGCGCGCGCTGGTTGAGACCCGGGTGACCTGCTACTCGGACAAGGCCCATCTGGGTGTGGCGCGCTACCTGCAGGTGGTGGTGGAGAGCGGTACGCAAACGGCGCAGGTGGTGATGGTCGCGAACAGTGCGACCGCCGAGCCTCTGGCAGCGTGCTTCGATTTGATCCGTGAGCGTCTTGGGAGCGATTTGCACAGCTTGTGGTTCAATGCCAATTGCGAGCGCGCCAACACCATCCTGGGTCCCGACTTTCAGAACTGCTGTGGTGCGGCGAGCGTGGTCGAGCGCTTTGGCGGGGCTGCGGTTCACTACCCGCCCGGCGCCTTCGGGCAAAGCAATCTCGAGATGGCGCA
>Ga0209048_10000705_pt1 | contig 35357 bp, 25 predicted proteins | sample FrelakmetCRP12CR_FD_187146 | JGI IMG/M metagenome (GOLD analysis project Ga0209048, IMG submission 187146) | Freshwater lake sediment microbial communities from the University of Notre Dame, USA, for methane emissions studies - CRP12 CR (SPAdes)... | ecosystem: Environmental > Aquatic >...
CGGCGAGCGCCTTGGTGCTCTGAGCAGTATTCTGGCCCAGAAGAAAGGGAGTAAATATGAAAAGGGCACTTCTTCCAGCAGTGATCGTAGCCTCGGCAGCGTTGCTTTCCTCAAGCGGAGTTCTTGCCTCCGGCGGCGGTCATCATGGCGGTGGCGGCGTCAGTTCCGGTTTCAGTGGGAGTCACGGCGGCTACACCGGGGGCGGCTATCACGGCTACTCCGGGAGCGGTCTTAGCCGCGGTCCCGGCAGTCACGGACCGGGCCCGGGCTATAGTGGCTACACCCGGGGTAATTATGGCCGTGGTGCTGGCACCTACGGGCGAACGTATTACTCGACGCCAGGCTCAGCGGGACGTCACACTTATGGTTCTTCTCCGGGCTTTCGAAGTAGGACAGGCCACGGGCAAGTCTACCGGAACCAATCCGGATTCAACCACACGAATCGTGTATCCAGAGTTTATCACCCTGCCAATCCGTCCAACAATCCGGGTCTTCATCAGAACGGGACCAGGGTGGCCACAGGAAACCCACCGGGCCAGCGGGATCGAACGGCCAGTGAGATGACCTGGTCGCAGCGGAATTCGACGAACCGAAGCCGGCTCGACCCCCGCACCGCAGACAGGTTGCGTGGCTGGCATGGCCGAACGCCGGGACTGGCTGAGGCGAGAAATAATTATCACCACCATCATCATCACGATCATCCCTGGTGGCATCATCACTGTGACGCGATTGTATTAGCTGGCTGGGGATACTGGGGATGGGATGCGGGCTGGTGGTATCCGGCCTGGGGTTATGACCCATACTACTCCTACTATGAGTATGACGGGCCCATCTACGGGTATGATGGGCTGCCGCCCGACCAGGTCATCGCGAATGTGCAGGGGGCATTACAACAGGAGGGCTACTTTCCGTATGCGGCGGATGGAGTGCTGGGTCCCCTGACGCAGGCAGCACTGCAAAGATTCCAGCAAGATCACGGGCTTTCTATCACCGGCGCGATCGATCCGCCAACGCTGACCTCGCTCGGCTTCATCCGTTGACCAGGACTGCCACGGGTTGGCAATTGAAGAGAGCTAGAGACGTTAAAAAGGGTAAAAGGGTTACAACGTTAGCGCTCCAACGCCCGCCAGCGCTAAACACGTGCAAAGCGCCTCTAACCTTCTATTGCCTGGAGAGAAACGCGGTGCCGCGCGGCCTCCTTCGCGTGTAAGCCGCTTCGGCGAGCGAGTGAAGCAGGTCCCGCCGGGCAAAGTTCACGGAGATTCCGTCACGGTGGCCATCCCTCTGCTGAAGGGAGACGCCTGGTCGCCGCCGGTCTTTAGATGTAACCGCAGAATGCGTTTGAGTTCGGCAATGGTTTCCGGCAGTTCACATGAACCGTGCGGGCCGGGCACAATGAGTTCGGACCTGGCCTTGTCCAAGTGCGAGCTCCAATACGGCACCACGCCATCGGTGCTGGCGGAGAGCGGCCCGGGCTTGCCTTGGTTGCCGATGATGGAGTGGTAGGAGGCCTGGACCGGGACTTTGTCCAGAACGTGCAACATCGGATTGTCGGGTGCCAGACCAGTCACGACGTTGGGGACCTTTTCTTTACCGCCAGTGGCGGCGGAAAGGGCGCCTCTCAGCTGGCTCGTGATGGTACCGACGATGGTAGCGGGAAGGGAAATCAGGCGGATCGCGATGTCACCCAGAGTACCGGTTGCCATCTCACTGCCCCGGTGCGGGGTGCAGATAAAGACGACGCGCTTGACGTGAGGATTCGCGTTGAAAGTTAGGACGCGACTAACAACAGCAGTAGAGGAAAGGTCGGAGAATACCTCCTTCGTTTCCTTCGGGTAAGTCTTCTCCCAAAGCGTGCGGTTGACGGTGGTTACCTGCATCTGTGAGAGCAGGCCCCCCAGGCTGTGACCCACGAACACATAGCCGCGGTGATTCGGATAAAGCTTGTCCACCTTCGCCAGGTCTTCGCGAAACCGGAGAGCCGAATAGGAGACGGGATTGCCTGTTGGATAGCTAAAGATCCAAAACTGATAGCGTGCGCGCAGGACAGGATCCTCCTGGATTTCGTTAATAACGTTCAACCACATCTGGGGCGTGGAAATCAGGCCATGCACAAAAACGACCGGGATCCGATCCGGATCGTAAGGTTGAAGAAAATAAAGACCGGCCTTGTCCATGTACTTGCTGACAAAGAGCGCTCCCATCAGCCCCATCAGCAGTTCATTGCCTGCTGGCTTATAGTAGAGGAGCGGCGCGGAATAGTTGGCGTCCAACGGACGAACCTTTCCGAGAATAGTCGCCGTCGGTTGCTTGGCCGGACGGCGGAGCGCCAGCGTCGCGTCCTTTCCGTGGAAATCGAGCGTGGCCGTGACCGGCGCGGCGACTCCAGCAGGTGGAGAAAGAGGTTCGCGTGGAACCAACTGGCGCACGCCGACCAGTTCGCCGCCTACTCCCTCAACCTGGTTTGGTTTGCGCACGCGCTTCTCCTTGATCGAAGCCGCGAGCTTAAAGGAGGTGAAATAATCCGGCGCCCAAATGCCGGGGCCAGCCGGCTGCAGGCGCAAATGATAGGTCTCGCTCGGGCCCGTGAGGGTAAGCGGCTGGTTCCACAATTTTCCCGACGGCGCAGAGCGGAGCAGGAGGGTGAGTTCCGCGGCCGCTTCGTTATAGGTCTCACGCGCGGTGGTCAACTCAGTACCGGAACCAAGCATCGGCGCGGCCGTAGCCGCCGCCTGCAGATAGAGCGCGGCTCGCTCCTCGGGCGTTTTGCGGTTGGAACGGGCTTCGGCCAGGTTTTTGGCTACCTCGGAATCCATCGCCGTCCTCGGCGGCGTCGCGCAGCTCGCGAGAAAGGCGGCGCAGGTGAAAGCCGCGACCAGACGAAACCGCATGGGAGTTTTACTTTGCTCGATTCTCATTACACCTGTAGCCGATTCCCTGGTATCTGTTTAGCGTGATAAAGGAGCTGTAGCGCAGATTGGTCCGGCAGCTGCCGGACTGTATCGCCGACTGGCAGTCGGCCCTATCACTCCCGGCTCGCGAAATACGCCTTCGCTTCAGCGCGATCGAGGTATCCGTCGTGATTCTTGTCCGCTTCCTTAAAGATTTGGATCACAATACCGTGGGCGCGCCCATAGGCCATCGCTTCCTGTTTGGTCACGATCCCATCGTGGTTTGCGTCGCGCTTCTTGAAATCCGCCAGACGACCAGGGTCACCACCCGTCCATTCCTGCTCGGTCATCCGCCCATCATGATTGGCATCGCGTGAGTTGAAGATCTCGATGACCAGATAATCGCTTGCTTCATTTCGCGACAACTTCCCGTCGTGATTCGTGTCGGCCTGGGCAAATCGATCGACTCCGTTGGTGGTCGCTTCCTGGTTCTTATTGGTCGCGCATCCGCTCAACGCGATGACGACGACGGACACGAGCGCGCCGGCAGCGCGCCGGATTCCTGGTTGAAGGTGAGAAATTGTGACGGTCAATTGATGTTCGGTTTTCATTTCGAATCTAGTTCTAGATTGGATTCGGGCGGAACGCGAGTTCAATTCTGCGACGAGTTCGCCGGCCGGTTGCTCGGACTTGCCCGCGAATCACCCGCCTTCGGTCGCCGCAGCGACCTGCGGCGCGGCAGGCGCGAATTGACGCGAATGGAAAGGTAAAGGCGCACTCACACGGAGTCCACAAAGGACACAAAGGGGGGCTCTCGCCACGGCGAGTCCGTCCGAAGCCGGACCTGCTGCAATGGATGCGAAGCAACGGCCAGGCTTTCCAACCCTTTTCCTCACGTTCGCGTCCTCGTCCTCCTCCTCGTTCCCCTCGTCTCTACATCAATCACGATCCTGGTGTGAGGAATAGACCGAGACCAGACGAGCGATCAAAACGGCCACATAAAGCAACCCGGTCATCGCCTCCAACGCTGCCAGCATCCGGGCAACTTTGGAAATCGGCGTGATATCGCCATAGCCGACCGTGCTCAGGGTGACGAAGCTGAAGTAGACGGCATTGAAACCCGCCATGGACTCCTTTGCCACGGCGGCCGTGTTGAACGAAAATGCGTTCGGCGTCATTTCGGCCACGAACCAATAGGCCATCGTCCAGGCAAGACCAAGTAGCAGATAAGCCGACACGCTCGCACAGAGAACTTCGGAATCCACGATTGGAGCGCGCAGGATGAAGCGCAATAGATTGACCACGACAAAAGCGATCAAAAGAAGCCCGGGGACGAGGAAAACCGCAGGTGGGAACAGGTCCGGCCGAAAATGCGTGATCCATCGGCCGGCGACCGCTAAAAGAGCAAGCAGCACCGGGATAATCAAACCCAGGCCGCGGCGCCCTGTGGCAAAGATACCCGAGACCAGGACGACGCCGAGCAAGATCGAGACGATGAGATATCCCCCCTCCACATCATCGCCAAAAGGCAGAAAGAGAAAGAGCAGGGCGAGCGCGATCAGGAGCCGCGCCGCCGAGAAGCGAGGCAATTTCAATCGGTGCGGCGCCGGCTTCTTTGATTCTTTCTGTGACTCACTCGTGCTCATGAAATTTCAAACCTCATTGTTGCTCACAGCTTTGTTTCCGGATCACGATCCAGAATCTCCTTGAGATGGAGAATGGGAGTTTGACTGATCTTGATCAGACCTTCGCGTGGCCGATCGAGTTCGATGACTACATAGATAGTTGCGCAAAGAAGAATGGTCACAATGATCCGGGCGGGAAAGCCACGATGATTACCTAATCCTCCGAACAGTCCAATAGCGCCCATCCCAGTTAGGCACCCTATCAAGAGTAACCAAATGACAGAATCAGGAACACGACTTTCCAGCGCGTAGACTCGGTCGTGATGAGCAGATAGCGCACTGACCAAATCCTTCAGCATGACATCGGCAATCTTCGGAGGCGGATCGCTTGCGGTACTGTCCCGAACCACCTTCCACATTTGGTGATGGATCTCTTCTGCTCGATCGTTAGCTCGTGCGGCTTCTTCCGCCGTGCGTTCCCGGTGCAGATAGGCGACGAGCGCATCGAATTCAACATACTGGGCCAGCTGCTGTTTGAAGGCCTGGCGCGGAGCGTCGGGTAGCAGGCTGCTTTGCAGGTAAAGGCCCGAAAGGACATTGGCTTCGCCAATGACTAGCTGGCGGCGCGCATCGTACCGGTTCGCCGACATGGCAAAGGTGAACGAGAGCAACAAGGCGAGCAGGCCGAGAAGCGAACCCATGATCAAGCCGAAGTGCTCACGGCGGAGGTCGTCGGTCCGTGAACGCCAGCGACGGCTCAAGTGAAAACCAATTTCCGCCGTCACCGTCATGGCGGCCATCAACGTGATGACAATCCAGAAAGGATTCTGTCGATAAAGCCAACCGGAGGTCATTCGTCCGATCATTGGCCGCGCTCGCGTTTGACTCAAGCCAATTGTCGCGCTGCTGGGTGGTGCGGCCTTCGGCATCAGGTGCGTAGGGCGACACCGAAAGCTTGCCCGTGCTCACGATCTATTATCGGAGGCGCGTCGAGCTCCCGAGACACCGCGGTCTCGCAGAGCTCGACCCTCCAACCATTCGCAACTGAAGTCACGGTCCGGCAGCTGCCGGACCGCCACAGTTATCTATTAATTCCCTGTCCGGTCACGGCCACATGGGACCGAACCCATCGTACTCCTGAACCGAAATGCGATGTGGGCCAGCAGTTTCCCCGGTCGTGGCAGGGCCGTACATGTCTTGTTGCGCTTCCTTTTGAATCTGAGCTTGCCGACTTGCGTTGGTTTCGGCTTTCGCCTTTTGCGTCACCAGCATCTTTTTATAAGAATCGAACTGAGGCTGCTTGCCGACCAGGATCTGATCCTTCTTCTCGGTCGGATAGACGTAATACAGGTTTCCCTGATACTTTACCGCCGAAACCACGCCGACAGCCAATTGTTCGACCCGTTGTTTCTGCTTGGGTGTAGTGACGGTTTTGGCCTTGAACCCGGCTTGAGCCAGCAGCATCTCCTTCTGCGAGGTGGCAATGGCGGTGCTATTGGAGGTGGTGGTCGTGCAGGCTCCGAGCACCCACACCATCGCGACGGCGCCGATGACGTTGGTGAACGTTAATAGTTTTTTCATTTATTGTTTACTCCTGGTTGTTGGTTTGTGCGTTGTCTAACCTTTCAACTTTCAACTCTCAGCCCCAAACCTTAACGCCAGCGACCGCCGTAGAATCCGGGACCCCAGGCGCCGCCCCACGCATACATTGCGTTCTGATTCATTTGGGCGGCCATGAGATTGTCGTTGCTCAACTGCTTGGCCAGGCGGAGTTGCTGATAGGTCTGATACTCCGCTGCCCTTCCAACCCAGGCCATGTTGGAAGCCGCCGAGTCCGGTTGGACATAGTAGCTTTGCCCCTTCCAGGTTATGAGAGTGAGTTGGCCCTTGGGAAGGGTATTGAGCAGTTCCTGTTTCTTGGGCGTGTCCGCCATCTTCTGCTGGAAGCCTGCCGCCGCCAGCATGTTCTCGTGCGAGCTACTGGTGGTGGCACATCCCACCGCTACGGTCAGCAGCGCGATGGCGGCGACGATTCGTGATCGATTAAATAACTTTTCCATTTTATGTTTACTCCTGGTTGCTGGTTTTGTGCGTTGTCTGTCAGTTATCCGCGAAAATTCTTGCATCCCCTCCCACATCTTATCGAACCCTTACCACCGTGGTCCGCCGCCAGCGATTTCCATGGAACCCAGGGCCCCAGGCATTGCCCCATGAAGCCATTGCGTGCCGGTTCAGCTGGGCCGCCTGGAGATTCTCGTTGCTCAGTTGTCTGGCCAGGCGGAGCTGCTGGTAGGCTTGATACTCCGCTGCCCCTCCCACCCAGGCGATGTTGGCAGCCGTCGCATCCGGTTGGACATAGTAGTTTTGCCCCCTCCACCTAACCAGAGTAAGCTGGTTTCTGGGAAGGGTATTGAGCAGTTCCTGTTTCCTGGGGGTGTCCGCGGTATTCTGCTGAAAGCCTGCCGCGGCCAGCATGTTCTGACGGGACGAGGTGTCGGTGGTGGCGCACCCCACCGTCAAGGCCAGCAGCGCAATGGCGCCGGCGATTCTTGAGCAATTAAATGACTTTTTCATCTAGTTCCGCTTTCCGGTGATTGTTTTTCTCCTTGGTGAGATCGATAAACCCGGCATTTGTCCGGGAGACGTTGAATTGCCCATAAAACTTTAGGGTCATATGAAAGGTGAAAAGGTTACACCGTGACAAGGTTAAAATGACGACCGATTTCAGAAAGAGCAAACGTCAAGCGCCGCCACCCCTGCAGCCGTCACCCTGCGCAACAAGGAGGAGCGGTTTCTCAACCATTTCCCCTCCGCACAGGACAGATGCAGGGCGTCCGCCCCGCGACCGCGTCAAGCATATGGAGGGTTAAAGGTTACGAGAAACGAGACAGACGACGACGAGGACGAGCACGAAAACGAAATCATCTCAACCCTGAACTCTCTCAGCTCTCAACTTTCAACTCTCAGGACTCCAAACAACTACTTTCCGATAAATTCGAAAACTTTGCGCAGCGGCGCATCGGACACCCTGATGATTCCATCAAGGGGGCGGTTCAATTCCAGGACCAGTCCGATGGCGGAGGAGACCGATAACGCGCAAATGAGCAGCGCGGTCAGGACCGTGCCATTGCGCGGCGCGAACATGGCAAAGCTAACGAAAAGGATCGCGACCCACAGCACCAGGACCACGAGGAGAGGGATCGGCAATTTACTCTGCATTTGCTCAATCAGAATCCAGCGTCCCTGGGCAAAGTCGCTGCTAATCTGCAGCGCCTGGGAGAGGAGTTGCTGTTGTTCGCCATTTTGCGGTCTAAGTTCACGGAGTTTCCCTTGCATCGCCCCGATCTCAGTTCCCATCTCAAAGGCGCGCAAGCCGCCCGCGCGTCCTTTGTTGCCCAGCCAGATTCGGTCGATCATGGTCACGACGGAGTCTCGCAACTGCGCCCGCACTTCCTTTGTTTCCGGTCCGTAGTTGGCGAGAACACGATCAAACATAATTATCCTCGCTCCAGCCTGGACGATTCCCGCACTGGTCGCGTCGAAAGAACTTTTCGCCGAGCTGACCAGTAGACCCAGGACTAATGCAGTCATCGTGGCAAGTAAGCCTGCACTTAATTTGACGGTATCTTTCGAATCAGCGGATAGATGATGTTTGGGCAGAACCCGTTGGAGCAGGAAACCGAAGAAGACAGCACTAACAATGCATCCCGCGCTGATTAGTCCGATCGTTAGGGAACTCATAATTTAACCGGTTGACCGATCCAAGCCCGCGGGTTCTGGCGGACCTCGCGCTTGCTTTCCAGGATTTTTCGCATCCGGTCGCTCATTCCTTGCTCCCGAATTTATCGCTGAACTGCTCCCATTTGGCAACCAATCCATGCTGCCGTAAAATCCCGTCCAGCTTGTCCGGGTGGCCGCCCTTTCAGGGCTTGGGATGTTTTTACCTTCTTACCCAGGGCGTTGCCCTGGGCTGGATTGTCTCCGGGCCTTTGGCCCCTGCCTTGGGGCTCCGTGCGTCCGAATCATCAGGCATCAGATTCTCGTTGATGCGTCTGGCGTCCATCAAATGGCCGTCTGAATCGTACCGAAGTTGGATAATCCAGCCAAAAACATCGTCCGGCCATTTCCTTCTTGGAAAGAGCGTGTCGGGGTCGGCGCCCAGAGCGCTGACCAGTTGCGGAATTTCTCCATGGTGCCAGCTGATCAAGTACTGTTTGCCAGATGGTTTCTTGCGAATTGCATCCGCCAGTTTCTGAACCTTATTTCCAGCAAACTGGCTATCAATGGTCAGCCCGAGAGCTTTGCTGAGCGGTTCAATGGTCAGGCGCGGACGCTGGCTCGCCTTGGAGTTGGCGGCGGAAAATAGATAGTCCAGTTTCAGCGGTTTTGAATCGACGACGAAATTCTTGAAGTAATCCACATAGGCTTGGGCGCGTTCCTGGCCCGCAGGGGACAAACTGTCGCCGCTGTCCGGTTTTTCCGCATGGCGGATCACCAGGATGACGGCGTTTTTCAGCCCGTCCTCAGGTCCATCGTGCTTCCCGGCAAAGACTGATGTTGAAAGAATCAGCCATCCAGCTAAGAGCAGTATTTTTTTCATGGACGAAGTATTCATGTTCTCATTTCCCGTTCATTCCTGCCAGGAATCTGTTTTTTGCGGCCGGCGAAACGTTGCCGGCCCGAAGGCGGATCGGCGGCCGGGGGAACGAGGAGATCTGGGTGAGCGAGGAACTGACGAAAGATGGCGTATCGTTTCCCGATTAAAGTCTTGTCAGCAAGCCACGGACTTATAGGCTCACGTGGAATGAACACCGCCCAAACCACCGTCCCCGAAAGTGCAGTGGCAAACAGAACGCTCCCCTGCCATTCGGAGCCCGCAAACTCCTCATGCCTCTCCGGGGCCGCCGGCCGTCTCGGGGGAATCCTGTGCGCCGCTGGCGTGGTTGCCTTTGTGGCGCTGGCCAGCGTGCTTTCTTCGACGGCGTTTGGCGCCAATCCCGCGGAAGAGATGGCCAAGATGAGGACCACCACCGGCGGCATGGATCCCCACGGCGATTCGTGGCTTTCGATTCAGCACAGCATCCAACAATTCGGGCATCCGGACTTCATCCTGCGACTCTTCCTCAGTCTCAGCCTGGCTGTGGCCTGCGCCTGGGCAATCGCGTGGCATCCACGCCGCGCGTCGCTCACGAATCCACTCTCCGACCTGGAAGAGCGCAAGGCGCTCATCATCCTCGGAATGGTCGGCGCGATCGTCGCCGAACTGAGCGGGAGCAGCCAAACGCTCGCCTTTGTCATCTTCGGCATCGGCGCGCTGCTGCGATTTCGAACCGCGCTCGACAATCCGAAGCTTACCGGGAAAGCCATCACGGTGGTGGTGGTGGGGCTCGCCTGCGGCATGGGATCATGGGCGATGGCGGTCTTCGTCACTGCCTTTAGCTGGCTCCTTGTCTTCTGGCTTGATTCACACGCGAGCTGCCGGATCAGGATCCGGCTCGAAGATGACGTCGATCCGCAGCCGGTCTTTGGCATGGTGCAGTCGCTGCTCGTCTCCCATCATTGCCGGTTGCAAAGTTCCGCGCTCTACGAGGACAAAGGACAGATGGTGTTCCTTCTCTACATCCCGGCGGGAGTCGACCCAAGGAAGTTGGAGGCAGAGATGCGAGCGAAGCTGAAAAAATCCGAGGCCTCGAAGATAAATATTGATGTGATGTAGACGAATTGAGCTGACCGCGAGGGCACTTTGGCACGGGACGGGAGTGAGCACTGAAGGCGAAGCGCGACACCGCTTTCGAACAAACAACGCGACCTGCTCAAGTGAAGGACAACACTGCCTTGGCGGACCATGAATACCGCTGTGACGCTGGCGAGTAGAATCGTGTCGTGAGAAGTCTCCCGGTCGTAACTGATTGCGGCCTCCTATCCCAAAAGCGCCGTCGTCGCTTCGCTTTTCGAACGACGCCTGGTCGTCACCAATCAGCCGATACTTCGAAATCGTCAGGAACCTGTAATCGATCCGTTTTCAGTCGATAAATCACCTTCACTTGAGCAGGTCGCGCTGTTCGTTCGAACCATCGTGCCGAGCACCACGGATATTGATTCGCTACCGGGACGAGGCCGTGCCTTACCGCGTTTTGATGCGTGTAATTAAGACGCGCAAGGTACGACTTTTCGAACGTCAGCTTTGTTTCACGAAAATTGAACCAGATTTGATGCCCTCTCGTGTACTCCAGTTGGTTTATCCATTTCGCCGTTTTTTCGTGAAGTAACCCGAGCATTTGGCTGAGACTGAACGCGTTTTCCTCCATTTCCGGTGAATGTCCGACGAAATGATAGTGGTTTGAGAAGACCGCCCATGCCTCAAGCCGCCAACTGAACTCCGCAGCTACTTTCAGTAAACCGCGATGCAAGACTTCGAGCCTCTGCCTGCCGTTGAAATAATGCGCCCGATGCAGCGTGCCAGCAGTAACGAAGTAAGAACCTCGTGAGCTGAGCTGGTGAGCAGGCGCGTGCGGCCACGACACGTCAGGGGGTAACATCGTCAGAGCAGCATAACTCCAAATGTTTTTTTCAGCAACACTGCCTTGGGCGACCATGAATACCGCTGTGACGCTGGCGAGTAGAATCGTGTCGTGAGAAGTCTCCCGGTCGTAACTGATTGCCGCCTCCTATCCCAAAAGCGCCGTCGTCGCTTCGCTTTGCCGGCGCACTCCATAGCTTTGGACTGCGGTGGCAAGCGAAGCGCGACACCGCTTTTAGAGACGTGAAATGTTAGATGCGCTAAAGGTTTACCAAGACCGCTCGGTTGGAGGTCAAAGGTCGCGCTAAACACGTACGCCCACAGGCCCGTGACTGCATCGGAAAGCAAGCAAGCCCCAGTCTATCAGCGCGCGACTCCTTTCGTCATCTTCCGAGTGAGTCAAGCAACTCCAGCGCGGGTGTGAACCCCGGAGATCGCCTGAGACTTTCCTGTGCCGCCGCCTGCGCTTCGGCTGCCTTGCCTTGCCGGGCAAGAATTGTAGCGAGCGCATACGTCGGCTCAGGGGATTCCGGCATCAGGTTCGACGCGCGGTCAAGAGCAGTCAGCGCCGGGTTGATCTGGCCTGTCTGGGAGTAAGCCAGTCCAAGGTTGTACCAGGCCCGGCCAAAGGTTGGATCGATTTCCACAGCGGCGCTCAAGGACTTGACCGCCTCGTTCAGCTTTTTGGTCTCGGCGTAAAAGAGCGCAAGGGTAAAATGTCGCTGCGGGTTTTTCGGGTCTAGATCAATGGCCTTGCGAAAGGCCGCCTCGGCTTCGACATCTTTCCCAAGTGCATGAAGCACCTGGCCTAACGCGTCCTTGCCGCCGGCAGAAGGATCCCATTGCGCGGCTTTACGCGTCCAGGACTCGGCTTCATCGTGCCGGCCTTCGGCGAGGGCCAGGTCCGCTTCATGCAACGCGCCGACGGGCTGATCGTGCGTGGCGCGCAAGAACTGCAGATATTCCGTACGAACGGAGTCGTTTTTCACTGCGGTACCGCGCGACGCCTGGAACGCGTTAAGCCGGACGAGACGGGAAGAGTCGTTCAACGCCATTTCAAGTGGCGCGTTTGAGCCAAGAGCATGCACGGCCGCGGCGCGCACCATCGGTTCCGGATCGTCCACGAATTTACGCAGCGCCGCCGCCGCCGCCGGGTCTCCCGCCCACGGTGCGAGAAGTCCGGCGAAGACAGCTTTCCAGCCCGCGACTTCCTCGGTGCCGGCCATGGTGACGAGTTCGCCAAGCACTTTGCCGTCCTGCTTTTGGGCGCGATCGACCACCAGGGCGCGCGAGCGGGAACGGCGGTTCATTTTTTCCCCATACCATTTCGTGGTCCACTCGATCGCCCAATCAGGCGACTTATCGGCATGACAACGGTTGCAGGAGTTGGGCACGCCGAGTTGTTTGGTGAGCAAAGGGTCCGGTATGTTGAAGCCGTGATCCCGCCGGGGGTCGCGCTGCATGAAAGGGTTTTGCCGCATATGACAATCGACGCACCTTCCGCCGGGCGAGCCGTCCTTGTGAAACATGTGCTGCGCCGAGTCGATCGGAATAGCCTGGTTGCGTCCAGGCGGTGAATGACACGACAGGCAAAGCGCGTTGTTTTCTCCTGGGAGGACAAGCTTGCCGGAGTGCGGGTTGTGGCAATCGAGGCAGCTCACTCCTTTGTGATGCATGCGGCTCATCAGGAACGAACCGAACTCGAAGTCTTCGTCGAGCACTTGTCCATCCGGATAAAAAGTACCCGGCACATCGGCAAGCATAGGCCGGTAATGATCAAAATAGTTTTCTCCGGGCTGAAATTTCCCGGTCAGTTCTTCGCGGCGGGAATGGCACGAAGCGCAGTTGAATTCTATCTGCTCCTTGCTTGGCGGCGCGGATGGGGTTGTCGGATTTTTCAGATGCTCTTCAATGTTGGCGTGGCATTGCGAACAGGAGATACCCATCGCTTTCCATGTCGTGCGGTAAGTGTCGGTCTCTTCATCGTAGCCCTTGTCCAAACCGGTCATGTGGCACACGGCGCACTGTGAATTCCAATTCTCCCCGCGATTCGTCCAGTGGCCCCATTCGTTAGGTTGCCGGTTCTCGCCGGCGAAAATGTCGAACCACTCGCGACGTGCCGGATCGAACCCGGGATTGAGCGGCTGCCATCGGCCGCCTGGAAAGGGAATCAGGTATTGCCGTAACGGTTCGAGGCCAATGACTGCTTCAGGTGCGTATTCGGTCCCACCCAGGTCAATACGCGGTTTGCCGCTTTTCACGAACGTCGTGAAGTGATGGTCACCCACCCGCAGCGGGGGAGCTGGCAGGAACGCGGTGTGATCTTTCTTTAGGTCCAGCATCCGGTTCGCCCATGCGTGCTGCGATTCGAGCCACGAATTGTAAATGTCCGCATGGCACTTGGCACAACTTTGCGCCTCAGCAGATGGAATGGCGACCGGTTGATCGGTAACGAGCGGCATTCCCTGCGGTGGAAGCCGGCGGGTGGGCATGCGATACAGCAGCCATCCAAGCGAAGTCGTCAGGAGCAGAATCGCCGCGACGATCAGTAGGATTCGACGGCGGGGCTTCACGGCGAAGATTCCTAACAAACTCGGGATGGGTTCCGGTAGCTAATTCGCGGTTCACGGTCGAATCATTTCACCTGCACGATACCCGGCGGCTTCCAAGTGCCCTCACCAGGCGGCAGCACCGAAGGCGCTTCGGTCGCGGGCCAGTAGAGACGCATGACGCGGTAGATCAAGCCGTTTGGCGTGGGACGGGAGTGAGTACCCAAGGTGCGTAAACAGACTAGCCCGAGGCAACGCCCTGGGAAAGGCGATCCGTTTCCAATCAAGCCCAAGGAGTGGCTCCGGGCCTTTGGCCCTCATTGAATCACTTTGTCTGCACAATGCCGGGCGGCTTCCAAGTCCCTTCACCCGCCGGCAGGATGGAAGGCGCCTCGGTCTTCGGCCAGTAGAGCCGCATGACCAGGTAGATCGGGCCGTTCGGCGCGGGGAGCCAGTTGCTCTCCTTGTCGGCGCCGGGGTTGTCCTTCTGGACGTAGAGGGTGAGCGAGCCGTCCTCGTTGGTCTTCATATTGGGCAGCATGGGCGAGTTGATCAAATAGCGATTGATCGGGTTCTCAATCAGGAGCTGGGTTTTGCCGTCATACATAGTCACCGACCAGAAGGCGTTCACCGGCGGTAGCTGTCCAGCAGGAAAGGTGATGGTGTAGTTATGCTTGCTGCCATCGAGAGGCTCCCCGGTGGAGTCCACGCGGGTCATCGGGTAGGTGGCTTCGATGGCGTCGTTGCCATAGATGCCGGCCTTGGCCGCAGCTGCGCGGAGGAGCCAGTCTCCGTGGTAAAACTCCCGGTTCCCGAACGCCGAGCTGATCTTCCAACCGTTGATGTCCTTGCCGACGCTGGTGGCAGCCTTGGAAACCTTATCATCCCCGGCTTTCATGCCAAGAAGCAGAGCAGCCTTGTGTTCGAGCGAGAGGTCTTTCAGCTCAAATTTCTTCCCAGGTCCAATACCGATGCTGGCCAGCTTCGCGCGGATTTCCTTCTCCTCTGGCAAAGCGGGATTGAACTGGAGCGCAAAATCCAGATAGGCGAAGAAGTTCTCCTTAATGCCAGCAGTGCTCGCTGGCAGGAAGTCGATCTTCGGCGCTGTCGACGGCGCAGGCTGCTTAAGGAAGGCCGAAAGCGGCTGTGCCTTGTAACCGCCCTGCACCTGGACCACGTTGGGCATGTCTTCGGGGTTGAAGAGCTGGGTGCGATAGATCGCGATCGAGAACTGCGTGGTGGAGTGGAAGACCTCCCTGATCCCGGCCGGCTTCTCGCCTTTCCAGTCCGGACCGGCCACGAGGTAGTCACCGGGCTCGGTGCCGGTGGCGCGGCTGCCGACATAGCCATAGTTGAAGGTATTCCCATCGACAAGCTGGATCGAGTAATAGCGCCCCTTCTCGACCGCGGGCACCGACAGCACGAAGGGCTCCGCCCTCAGATCCATCCAGATGAACGAATACGGGGTGTCGCTATTGGGAGTAACGACCGCAGTGTCTTTGTAAGTAAAGACGCGCGCCTCATTGACTAACACGTTGAAGGGGCCCTTGTATTGGCTGGACGTCTTGTCCAGGCAAAACTCGTGCTTAATCGCGTAATTCATCACGATTGGCAGCCCGTAGATGAAGGCTTCCTCCGCAATTGTCTTGGTTTCTTCGAGGCCGGGCGCGGCCACACCAGCTTTCTTGTCCGCCTGGTCCGCCCGAGTGATAGCGTCGTCCTTTTTCTCGCAGCCGGTGAATAGAGTTACAGCAATGGCGCAAGCCAGGGCCGCGTTATGGAATGATCGTATGTCTGATTTCATTGGGTTCGTTATTGGAGCGAGAGCTTATCCCGAAATAAAGTCGAGGGCCGCTTGCAATCATCGCGGCGTGTTTCAGGTCTGTCAGGTCACTTCACTTCCTCGATCTCGCCTGCACTGGCATTGAAATCAAAAACGCCCCCGAAGCGAACACCAATCAAGGCCACGAGACATCCGATCCCGAGGAGGGCATGCAGCACGACACTCTGATAGAGTCCGACACCGATCGATTCGGCAAAGGCGAGCAGCGCGCCGACGGTGACATGGTAAGCCAGCAGGCCGGCGAGCAGGCCGAGTTGCGCCGGAGTACCCGGGTCGCTCCGCGCGCACCACGCGGCGATGCCGATGGGAAGCAGCGCCGCCCCTGCGATCCGGCCGATGAAGACGACGTCCAACGCAGGGTGTCTCACTCCAAACAAAAGATCGAACGGCACTGTGGGAACCACCAGCAACGCGAGCCCAAGTGGAGTTTCCACAAGCGCCGTGACCATGAGCAGGGTGCGAGTCGTGCCGGTTTTCATGATCGAAAGTGGTAAAGTGTCACGAATTCGCAGGTCCCTTTGGAAAGCAGCCCGCGCGTTTCACGATCGAAACCGTGGGCGCTTATTCGCGGCCGGCGGCGGCTTTCTTCATGCCTTCCTCGAGGGTCTTGATGTCGGCAGGCGACAACTGCGGGCGGTCCACCTTGATGGTCAGCTTGTTGAGCTTGGCGGTCAGCGCGAAGGGCGGCTTGTAGTCCGCGTCGTTCACGCCAGTGAGCGTATCGGAGCCGATATCGAAGCTCTCATCCCATTGCAGGATCATGGGCAGAGTCTTCGGCATCGTCTTGGTGGCGACTTCCTTGCCGTCCACCTTGAGCGTGCCGGTGGCGGGACGACCAAGGCCGCTGAAGTTATTGAAGGCCAGAGTGCCCGCGCCCAGACCGTCATACTTGGAGTCATACTCAACGGTGTGATGTCCGGGCGTGAGAGCATCCGGGCCTTCCCATTTTACTCGTTCCATGTCGATGAGGTTCCAGAGGAAGACCGGTTTGCCTTTGAGTAGGTAGAAACCGTAGCCGGCAAACCGTCCACCCGAAGTCAGGATCATGCCTTCCGCTCCACCTTCGGGGACCGTGATATCCGCGGTGATCGTGTAGGAGGTGTTGAGGAGCATCGGCGAATCACCCTGCGGCAGGCCGGTCATCGGGTGCGTGTAGACGAACTCGTTGCGGCCAGCGGTGATGTTCGGACGCGGCGCCACGATGCGAGCGGCCACCGAGGCGTCCATCGGGAAGACCTGATATTTCTTCGCTTCTGCGATGAACATCTCCTTCAGCTGCTTCACCTTGTCCGGATACTTACTCGCCAGGTCTTGGGATTGGCTAAAGTCCTTGTTCAAGTCATAAAGTTGGAGCACCTGGTTGTTCAGCGGATCGGGATTAGCGGGACCAAAGGCCTCCCAGGGCGCGCGGTTCACCTTGGTGCTCAGCAGCCATCCTTCGTGATACAAGGCCCACTGGCCGAACATTTCGAAATACTGGGTCTTATGTTTGGAGGGCTTGTTTGGTCCGGCAGCCGCCGGATCAAACGTGTAGACGAGGCTCGTGCCTTCAATCGGCGCCTGCTTGATGCCATCCACAGTTTCAGGCGCGGTGATGCCGCAGGCTTCGAGGATGGTGGGCACGATATCATTGACGTGGCAGAATTGCTCGCGAAGACCTCCCTGGTCCTTGATGTGACCCGGCCAGGAGACGACCATGCACTGGCGGACACCGCCGAGCCGCGAGGCATTCTGCTTGAACCAGGTGAAGGGCGTATCAAAGGCCCAGGACCAACCCGCTGACATGTGGTTGTAAGTCTGCTCCGTGCCCCAGACGTCGTACCACTTCATCTGATCGGCCACGGGCATCATGTTGACGCCGTTGAAGAAGGCTACCTCATTGGGTGTGCCGAGGGGGCCGCCTTCGGCGCTGGTGCCGTTGTCGCCGTTGATGTAGATGACGAGCGTATTGTCGAGCTTGCCCATGTCCTCGACCGCCTGGACGACACGGCCAATTTCGTGGTCGTTATAGGCCTCATAGGCAGCGAAGATCTCCACCTGCTTGATGAAAAGCTTCTTCTCCTCGGGCGTGCAATCATCCCAGTTCTTGAGGACATTCGTCGGCCAGGGCTCGATCTGGGTGTCCGCCGGAATCACTCCTAGCCGCTTCTGGTTCTCAAAGGTCTTTTCGCGCAGCTTGTTCCAGCCGTCGTCGAACAGGTGCATGTCGTGGATCTTGTCCACCCATTCCTTCGTCGGGTGATGCGGCGCATGGGTGGCCCCGGGAACGTAGTAGCAGAAGAACGGCTTGTTCGGATCGATCTGGTTTACCCGATTCAGATAATCAATGGCGTCGTCGGCCATCCCGGTGACGAGGTTCCAACCCGGCTTGCCCAGGAAAGGATAGATCTGGGTGGTGTTGCGGAACAGATTCGGCTGCCACTGGTTCGCGTCGCCGCCGATGAATCCGTAGAAGTATTCGAAGCCTTGTCCGATCGGCCAGTTACTAAAGGGACCAATCTGGCTCGCCGCGAAAGCCGGCACGTTGTGGTCCTTGCCGAACCAGGAGGTGGCGAAGCCGTTATCCCTCAGGATGCGGCCGACAGTGGCCTTGTCCTTGGCGATAATGCTGTTGTATCCCGGGAAACCGGTGGACTGCTCGGAGATCACGCCGAAGCCCGCCGAGTGATGGTTTCGCCCGGTGATCAACGCGGCCCGCGTCGGCGAGCAGAGCGCGGTGGAGTGAATGTTATTGTAGCGCAGCCCGGCCTTGGCGATGCGATCCATCGTCGGTGTCGGGATGACGCCACCAAATGTGCTGGGCACTCCGAAACCGGAGTCATCAGTCATGATGAGCAGCACGTTGGGCGCTTTCTTCGGAGGCACGACACGCGGCGCCCACCAGTACTTCGATTGGAGGGCGCCGTCCTTGATTACGCCGCCGAATTTCGGATCGGGCGGCGGGAGTTGTTTGCCACTGATGGTGGTGGTGGCACCGGCTGAACCGGGGGTGCCGGTGGTCTCGATTTGCGTTCTGGCGGAGGGAGCGAGGGCCGCGATAGCAAACGCTAACATCCCGCCGCGGAGGATGAATTGTGCTGGTTTCATAGGGTTAGTTTTCTGGTTTCTACTAAGAGCTGTAAATTAATAGCGGCGGCGAACTGTGCGCCGTGCGGCGCCGGCGAACGAAACCGGCGTCCGCGGCATGCCGATGATGTCGATGAACAAGGTGCAGGCTCCGCCGCTAGCCGAAGCCGGGCCTTCGAGTACCTTCACGTTGTAGGTCAGGTTATCCCCGCTAAGGACCGGATTGCTGATTTCGACAACGAGATCGGAGACCTTGTCACCGCTGAAAATGGAAAGGGTGGCATTAGGTGGATCCTTGAGAAAGCTGTCCTTACCCTGGCTCCAGAGCGGGACAAAGCTGCTGGTGGGCAGGTGCCCGGCCAGGCGGTCGGGCCGGTCCGTGAAACAGATGGTTCGCGAATTGACGCCGCGCAGGACGAGTTTGCCCTTTTCGAGAGTCACGCTCTTCGCATTTTGCACATAGAGCACGTCCATCTTGCTCGATGGCTTGCCCCTGGTCGTCCAGGTAATCGCCGAGTTTGCCTGGGGCGTCGCTGCCTGGGACGACGCGGAACCGGCGAGGATGGTGAAAGCGATGATGCTGAAAAAGGCACCACGCACGATGGTGAGTTTGCTGGTTTTCATGGTGATATGTCTATTGGTTTTCTTGGGTCGAGGGCTGATCATGGTCGGGCATCCGCTTTTTGGAAAGCTGTTTTTGTCGCCTGTCCTCAAAGCAGGCGAACGATCTTGCTCGGACTTGCCCGTTTGAAGCTGGGCTCCCCAGTTCCGGCCGCCGCCAATACTTAGCGCCGCCGCAAATCTCACTCGCTCCGCTTTACCAAGCCGGACGCCGCTGCCCGCACTTACGGGTCCGACATTCGGTAGATGGTCTCCGAGCTTTTTCAGATTGTAAACCTCGCCCGAAGCGGAAACCCCAGTAATCCCGACTTTACCTAACGATAGTCCGTTTACGGTGACGGGATAGTCTTTGCCCTTGTAGATGAGCGTTCCCTTGCCCCAATGGAAGCCGATTCCGACTGCGAACGATCCCCCACCACACCTGATTAGTCTTCTCCGGCAGCACAATGGGGCGCTCCAGGTGTTAAGTTTTCACGAGCCTCAATGGAGGTTGCTGACAATTTCCTTCAAGGCGTTAAGCCCCTTCGGCTGCAGCGGGCCCATGCCGGTTCCGGGCAGGAACCACATGCCTTTGCCCCGGGCGTGGCAGTAGAAAATCTCGATCCGGTCATTAGTCCTGGCTTGATAAAACGTGCTCCCAGCGTTCTCGTTGAGAAACTGAAAATATCGCTCGCGCCACGGGTTATCGAGTAACGGGAAGAGTTCTTCTCCCTGCTTTCTGAGTTCTTCGATAGTGATCGTCTTAATGGATTTGGCGATGGCTTTGCGCCGCTCTTCGTTGATGTGAGCAATGTCCAGATTTACGGATGGCATAATGTTTGGTCGGGTTGGTGTTTTCGCTGAGCAATCAAAAAACTATCTGTTGGCGGTGGCACAGTGCCCATTCGGATCGAGCCTGATGGCGCATTAATCTGATGTTTGCCACGACGCTTTATCTCTTGCCACCGGCGGGGAATGAGGCCGGTCCGGGCTGAATCTTCCAGATGCGCTCGCAATAATCGCGGATCGAGCGGTCAGACGAAAATTTTCCCATCCGCGCACTGTTCAGGATCGACTGGCGAGTCCATGCACGTGAATTGCGCCAGAGCGCGCTCACCCGTTCCTGCGCCTCAAGGTAAGACTGGTAGTCGGCCAGGAGCAGAAACGGATCGTGGTTAAGGAGATCATCGACGATTGGACGAAACAGCCCGGCGTCGCCACGGCCGAGCGCGCCGCTGCCAATGAAATCCATCACTTCTCGCAGCGCGGCGTTTCGCGCGTATTCATCGCGCGGTCGATAGCCGCGCGCCTTTACCTCTGCAACCTCGGCCGCGGTCAGGCCGAAAAGGAAAAAATTCTCCGCGCCGACTTCTTCGCGAATCTCAACATTTGCGCCGTCGAGCGTGCCAACGGTAAGCGCGCCGTTAAGCGAGAACTTCATGTTGCCCGTGCCGCTCGCCTCCTTGCCCGCGGTAGAGATTTGCTCGGACAAATCCGCCGCGGGATAAAGAAAGTGCGCGTTCTTGACGTTGAAATCGGGAAAGTAAACGACCTTGAGCCGGTCGCGCACCACTGGATCGTTGTTCACCACTTCGCCAACGGCGTTGATGAGTTTGATGATGCGCTTGGCCATGAAATAACCGGGCGCCGCTTTTCCGCCGAAGATGAAAGTGCGTGCCGGCACGTCCGCCTCCGGGTTGCCTCGGAGCCGGAGATAAAGGGTGAGAATGTGCAGGGCGGCGAGGTGCTGCCGCTTGTATTCGTGGATGCGCTTCACCTGCACATCGAAGAGCGATTCGGGCGCAACCACAATGCCGGTGCGCTCGTGGATGAGCGCGGCGAGGCGGCGCTTGTTGGCGAGCTTCACCTCCCACCATTGCTGTTGGAATTCTGCGTCGCCCGCGAATGGTTCGAGGGCGCGCAGCCGCTTCAGGTCCTGCAGCCAGCCATCCCCGATGCGCTTCGTGATTAGCTGGGTGAGGCCGGGATTGCTGAGTGCGACAAAGCGCCGTGGCGTGACGCCATTGGTCACGTTGCAGAATTTCTGCGGCCAGAGCTCGGCGAAATCGCGCAGGACGGTCTGCTTCAGCAATTCGGAGTGGAGCTGCGCCACGCCGTTGACGGCCTGGCTGCCGACGCATGCCAGATTTGCCATGCGCACGTAGCGCGGCCCGCTTTCATCGATGAGAGAAAGCCTCGCCATCCGGGCCTCGTCGCCAGGGAAGGCAGCGCCGACTTCGTCGAGAAAACGGCGGTTGATCTCGAAAACGATCTCGAGATGCCGTGGGAGGAGCGAGCCGAACAAATCGACGGTCCATTTCTCCAGCGCCTCGGGCAACAGGGTGTGATTCGTATAGGCAAACGTCGCGCGGGTCACTTTCCACGCTTCGTCCCAGCCGAGTTCCTGTTCATCGACAAGCAGGCGCATCAGCTCGGCGACCGCGACTGCTGGATGCGTGTCGTTAAGTTGCACGGCCCACTTTTCGTGGAAGGTCGCCGGGGTTCCGCCGAGCAACAGGTGGATTCGAAGCATGTCCTGCAACGAACAACTGGAGAAAAAGAACTGTTGCTTGAGCCGTAGCTCCTTCCCCACGGCTACCTCGTCGTTCGGATAAAGAACCTTGGTGATGTTCTCCGACTCCATCTTGTCCTGGACGGCTCGGTAGTAGTCGCCGTGGTTGAACGAGGCAAAATCGAACGACTCGACCGCCTCGGCTTTCCAGAGCCGGAGAATGTTGCAGGTGCCGACCCGGTAGCCCAGGATCGGCGTGTCGTAGGCGACGCCCTTCACTTCCGTCTCCGGAACCCAGCGGATGCGAGACCGGCCCTTTTCATCAATGAACGGTTCGGTGCGTCCGCCGAATTTCACTTCATAGGCGATTTCCGAACGCGCGATTTCCCAAGGGTTTCCCTTCCGCAGCCATTTGTCGGTGATTTCCTCCTGCCAGCCGTCGCGGATGACCTGATCGAAAATGCCGAATTCGTAGCGGATGCCGTAACCGACGGCCGGCACTTCGACGGACGCGAGTGAATCCATATAACACGACGCCAGCCGCCCGAGCCCGCCGTTGCCGAGACCCGGTTCTTCCTCCTGCGCAATAATCTCGTCGAGATTGTAACCGAGCGAGCGCATGGCCTCGCGGGCCGGTTCCGTAATTCCGAGATTGAGCAGATTGTTCGCGAGGTGCGGTCCGGGCAAATATTCCGCCGACAGATAAGCAACGCGGCGGGCATTCGCCCCGCCATAGCTTTCCATACTCTCGACCGCCCGCTGAAAGACGCGGTCGCGAATGGTCAGCGCGAGCGCGAAATAGAGATCGTGGTTCGTGGCCACCGATTCGAGCCGGCCCATCCCGCAGCGGAGATTGTCGAGAAAAGCCTGTTTGATCTCATCGGCGGTGAGGCCGGTGCGGATGGTTTCGGATGAATTCATGATGATCGTGAAACGCTCGGCGCCGGCCAGCCGATCAAGTTCCGCCTGTTACCCATCACCAGGCACGGCCCGATCCACTATCCGACTCAAAGCAAGGCAAACATGGCGCTTCCGCGGATGCTTTTCTATGAGAGTTTGGTCCAAATCCGAGTAAGCCGAAAGTCGAATCGACGGCCTCGGCAACACCAACCAAGATCCACTCCTATGATAGAACCGAGTTTTCAGACCACGTCTCGAGATGTTACCGCGGAGGTAGAGCACGCCCGTGTCCGGCTGGCCCTGGCCAAGACCTCCGTGAACGCAGCCAGACGCCTGCGCAAGGAGACAAAGGAAGCGGCTCGGCGCGCGAAGAAGAGACTTAAACGGGTGAAGGAAGAATATGCCAAAGCAAAACGTGCCTTGGCTGAGACGAAGGAGAGGTTTGCCCGTGAAGCTCAGCGCGCAGTCCATGCGAGGAAGCGCACGCAGGCCCGACCGACCGCCAAATCAGCGTCTTTGGAAGCCGCGCCGGCGACCACGAGCGGAGAAGCGACCTTGGAACCAATTGGTTGATCTGCGTAATCTGCGATTAACTTTGGCTGCGAAGAAACGAAAATCGACGTTGCACCACGGACGCAAACGGCCCCGCCGGACCAGGATCGCGTCCTACGCGCCGCCCGCGACGCGACGACATTTTGCCAGCGAACCGTGGATGATTCCCACGCGGTGGGTGAAATTCGTCATCGCTATCTTTCTCCTGCCGTTTTGCGCGGTCCTGACCCAGACGTTCTTCACGGTCTTCGCCCGCGCCGCCGTCACCCAGCGGCTTTGGGCGGGCGAGGAGTTCTGGTTCTTCTCCCTCGGCGCAGTTCTGTGGCTGATCACGTTCTTCGGTTTGCCCCGGCCAATGCTGATCTACGTTTTCGGACACGAACTAACCCATGCCCTCTGGGTGCTGCTGATGGGAGGACGCGTCAGCCGGTTCCGCGTCGGGCGCGATGGAGGTCACATCGTGACGGATCGCAACAACTTCTGGATTGCGCTCGCGCCCTATTTTTTCCCGCTCTACAGCATCATGGTCATTGGGACGTACGGAGCTCTCAGTCTGTTTTTCAAGGTGCAGCCGTACGGCCGGCTTCTTTATGGTCTGATCGGCGCGACCTGGGCTTTTCATTTCACCTTTACCTGCTGGATGATTCCGAAGAAGCAGACGGACCTCACCGATCAGGGCACGTTTTTCTCCCTGGTGGTGATTTACCTGATGAACCTGCTTCTGCTCAGCGTCATGGTCGTTCTGGCTTCATCGCAAATCACCTTCGCCAATTTCGGCCGGGATCTGCTCATCAATGTCGGTAACTTCGCTCGCTGGGTGACTGCGCTGGCGCGGTGATCGGAGAAAGATGTCGTGGCGCTTCTGCAAAGCGCCCGGCACGACGCGACGCCACCAAAGGGCGCTTCGCAGAAGCGCCACTACAAGAGCCACTACAAGACGTTGCTGTAAACAGCGAACGGTAGAACAGCCATGGCTTCGCCTACTCCTACTCCCGCGTCATCCGCGTGGAAGTCGCGGCTGGTAAGAATTTCCTTCGCCCCCGCGCGCCGGAGCGTCTTCGGCAAATCGATCATTGTGTCCTTCCAACGATCGCCGATCGGAGGAAAACCAACGCGCGAAGAGAGGCGCGGGACGATGACCGCGAGCCATTCGCCTTGATGTTCACGAACGAAACCGACCACGCAGTCAGCAAAGTCTCCGCGAGCCGTGAGCGGCGAATAGCTTCCCTGCTGGAACAACGCCATGTGCTCACGCCGGAAGCGCAGCAGCCGTTGGGTCAGGAATAACTTGATCCGTCCGTCTGGCCAATTTCGCAGTAACTCTTCCGGCCCCGTCTCAATCAACGAATCGAGCAGTTTGCGCCGGTGGGCATAGTCGACCGGCCGCCGATTATCCGGATCGACCAAACTGAAATCCCAAATTTCGTTGCCCTGATAAATGTCCGGCACCCCCGGGACCGTTAGTTTCAAAACCGCCTGGGCCAGGGAATTGATCGCACCGAGCCTGGCAATCTCTTCCGCGAAAGAGAGAAAGCTGGGAAGGAATTTGTTCTTCGGTGAAGGGTCGAGGACCCGGGCCACAAACTCATTCATGGCCGCATCCCATGGCTCGTTAGGCTGGATCCAGCTCGTGTTCATCTTTGCCTCCTTCAGCGCCTTGGCCATGTAAGCCTGAATACGGCCGGCGTATTCCGGGCCAACCGCCTTTTCCGCCTGCCCGGAGGCATCGATCGGCCAGGTTCCGAGCAAAGTCTGATAAAAGAGGTACTCCTCGTTCGCATCCGGCGCGGCGGTGTCATCGAAAATTCGCTTCCAGCGCTTGTTGATCACGCGCCAGCGCTGCAGCGTGCTTCGCCATAGTTGCGGCACTTCCGAAATCGCGACCATCCGCGCGCGCACGTCTTCGCTCCGTTTCGTATCGTGCGTCGAAGTGCCAAGCAAAGTCGCCGGCCAATCGCACTGACGCTCCAGATTGCCCTGATGAAATTTCTCGACACTGACTCCGAAGTGCTGCGGCTCGCCTCCCACTTCGTTCAGCCCCGCCAGCCGGTTGTAGATATAGAACGCCGTATCCTCGAGTCCCTTGGCCATGATCGGCCCGGTGCTCTGCTGGAATTTCAGAACAAAATGCACGTGCTCTTCGCGCGCGGCGGGGTCGAGGTTCTCCGGAAAACGAAGGAGCAAAATATCGCGCAGAAAATTGAAAACCGATTCCTCGATCGCCGGATTACGGCGCTTCGCCGAGGCCACGGCGCGCTCGATGATATCGCGATCCTCTTCACTCACCGGTTGCCCGGGAGTGACGTAAGTCCGGTAAACCGGGAAGCAGGCAATCGTCTCGCGCACCGCGCGAGCGAGCGCCTCGAGCGTGAAATCGCGAAACCAGCGGTTCTTCTCCGAAAGCCGGTCGAGCATGTCGCCGAGGACGTTAATGTCGTTCGCGAGCGACAGCCGCATGACCAGGCGCTTCTTTGCATAAACCAGATGGCCGAAGTGCATCGAGTGACCAAGGAAACGCTGGAACGTCTTCGTGATGGTCTGCTCCGAAGATGCGTCGACCAGAAGTCCCGTGACTGACCGGCTGAATTCGTAACCGGTCGTGCCATGCACCGGCCAATCTTTCCGCAGCGTTTCGTTGCCCGACAGGATCTTCTCGGCCAGAAGATATATTGCGCGCCCATCGTCCGGAAGAGGAAGACCGAGCGCCGCCGCGCCACGGCTCTGCAGCTTTTCGAAATACTCCTTCGGTAAATAGAGCCCATCGGGGTGATCGATTCGCACACCGGTGACAGCGCCGGCGCCAATGAGTTCGAGGAGGAGCCGATGGGTTGCATCGAAAACCTCGGGCAGCTCCATTCGGATCGCGGCGAGGTCGTTGACATCGAAGAAACGGCGGTAGTTGATCTCCTCCGCGGCGACGCGCCAGAAGGCGAGACGATAGGATTGGTCGTTTAGGAGCAGATCGAGCGCATCGAAACTTCTCGGATCGCCCGGCGTGCCGTTGATTTGCGCCACCGCCTGCGTCACCGCGGCCTGGACCTGGGGGGCGTCCTGGCAGCGTCGTTCCAGCCGGTGTTTGATGATCTCTTTCTCCCGCGTGCGTTCCGCGATCCGTTCCGGATCGGTCTCCGTGCGGCGCGGGAGGTATTCCAAGGCCGTAATGATGCTCTGGAATTCCGCGTAAAAATCTTCGCTCTTAAACGGAGCCAGCTTGTCGAGCGCGAGCTCGAGGATGTGCCGATACGTGCCCGGCGCGAAGGGGAATTCGTGATCGTAATATCGGAGGCAAAACGCGCCCGCGTCGAAGCACACCTGCAATTCGCCGCGCTCGAGCACGCGCCCATATTGATCGCCCAGGATCGGGAGCAAGACCTTGTCCTGCAGATCGGATTTGAGCGGTTTCCACTGGATGTCGAAGTAGGGCGCGTAGAGGGAACTGGGGCCGTTTTCGAGAACATCCATCCACCATAAATTGAGCGGCTCACCGATGCCCATGTGGTTCGGAACGAAATCGACGATTTGTCCCATGCCGTGCGCGTGGAGATCCGCCACCCAGGCGTCGTATTCTTCGCGCGAACCGATCGCGGTATTCAGCTTGTTGTGATCGGTGATGTCGTAACCGTGCAAACTTTCGGCGCGCGCCTGGAAATAGGGAGACGCGTAGCAATCACTGATTCCGAGCGCATCCAGATACGGCACAATTTCACGTGCCTGCGCGAAGGTGAACTGCCGGTTGAATTGCAACCGGTAGGTGGCGGTGGGGATACGCGGGTGTTTCATGGTCGTACCAGGCCTCTCCTGCTTCTGCTCATGATCTTGATCGTAATCCTAATCCCAAAACGTATCTGGAGCAGAGCTAAGATCAGACGCAGAAGTATTTGAGCTCAATCCTAATCCCCTCAGGAGACTGTTGAAATACTGGAATGGGCCGCATGAGCACGAGTATCTGGACGCGGACAAGAGCCGGTGCTGCGCCTGCGGAACTGGCCAATCCACGGCACCTCCAGCGCAGACGGGCATCGCGCCGGGACAAAAAAAATCTGAAACTTTTCCCGCCGGATCTGGAGAGAAGAGGAAGACAACCTATGAAAACTCACTCCATCTCAATCCTGACCAAATCATCTCTGCGCCTCGCGACTGCCGGCATCCTCTTCGCCGGGGCAGCTGGCCTGGCCGCCATGTGCCTGCAACCTCTGAGGCTGCCGTGGGCCGTGCCGACCGTGGCCGTTGCCGACACACCGTATAGCGTCGTAGACGGAGTGGCGGTTGATCCAGTTACGGACACAATTTACGTCGCGAGCTGGGTCGCGGGCGATCAAGTTTCGAATAATACGATCGCGGTGATTGATGGCCGCAGGTGCAGCGCAACGAACGCGTCCCATTGCTCCCCGCTGACTCGAATGAGCAATGTCGGCTCTGCTCCGACCTGGCTCACTTTCGATTCAGCAACTCGAACCCTCTATGTGACTAACGGATCCACCCCAGATTATGAAGAGAACAATACAATTACGGTTCTCGACACACGAACATGCAACGCCAGGAACACCTCCGGGTGCAGCCAGATGCCTTCGGCAACGGTGACTGTGCCCGGGCCTCTTTACAATAATGATACGGGCAACCTTTCGTCGATGGCCCTGGATGCAACCTCGCACACGCTCTATGTCGGTGACGCGCACGACGGATCGGTGTCAATGATCAACACGGCTACGTGTAACGCCATGAACACCACCGGATGTAACCAGACGCCCACCACGATGGTGAACGGCGATCAGATCACTCTCGATGCCTCGACGCACAGTGTCTATATCGGCGATGCCGTCGACCAAGCCATTTCGGTGTTTGATGGCGCGACCTGCAACTCGACCAATCAATCCGGCTGCACCCAGGCCACATCCTTTGCCCTGCCCTACGGTCCATTGCTTTCTGCGGTTGATTCAGCGACGCACACACTTTATGTCCCAATGGCCTCGGGAACGGATAGTCTCGGCTTTGTCGGCTTGATTGATACCTCATCCTGCCATGCCGCCGTCAGATCAGGCTGTGGTGTTGGGTCGCCGCACCTGGTCACCGTCGGAAGCGTGCCTTTTCAGGTGCTGATTGATCCGACAACCAGAACCGCCTACGTGGAAAGCGAAGAGTCGGCCTCCATATCAGTCCTCAACACCGCGACCTGCAATGCACAGAACCAGTCCGGCTGTCCGCGAGTTGCTCCGGCAATGGCAACTGGAATCAATCCGACCATCAACATCGTCATCAATCCGCACACGCACACGCTTTATTCCCAGAGCCAGGACAGCAATTCGCTCTGGGTCTTCGATACGAACAGATGCAACGCAATGCATCCCTTTGGGTGCACGGACTTCGCTCCGACAACAACCATCGGAGCAGGGCCGATCGAAGCCGAAGGAAATCCGGTGACAAGGACACTGTATGCGACGAACCAGCTCGACAATACCGTCTCGGTAATCGACACAACCGCGTGCAACCAGCATCACCTCACGGGCTGCAATCAGACCTGGACGACAATTCCTCTCGGGAACACACCGCGATTCCTTGGAATCAACAGGGTCACGAACACCATTTATGTCTCCAACCGCGATGACGGAACTTTGTCGATCATCAACGGTGCCACCTGCAATCGCAGCAACACTTCGAGTTGCTCACAGGCTCAACCGACCACGGCTGTGGGCGGCACGCCGCAGCAAATCGCAGTCGATGAATCGAGCAACATGATCTATGTCGTGAACCAGGGCGATGGCACGGTGTCGTTGGTAAACGGTAGTCATTGCCAAGGGACAGATGTCTCCGGTTGCAATCAAGCCTGGCCTAGCATCGCTGTCGGCGCCTCGCCTCAGGCGCTCGGCTTTAATCCGAACAATCACACCCTTTACGTCACGAACACCAACGACAATACCGTTTCCGTAATTAACACAATCTCTCAGAACGTCGTGGCCACGTTTCCCGCCGGCGCGGCGCCGCGCGCAGTCGGAATCGTCTTCGACAGAAACACCGTGTTTATTGGTAATCGAGACGATCTCACTGTCTCGATCATTGACGGTGCGACCTGCAACGGGACCAACACGTCGGGTTGTCCGCAATCGCCCCCGGCGGCCGTTGTTGTCGGTGTGTTCCCGGAGAGCGCCGCCAACAACGGAACAAACATTCTCGGACGAAATATTGCGGTCGATCAGGAGAGGCATCGCGTTTACATCCCAGTCCCCGGCGATAACGATGTGGCAGAACTGAACGGAAACGCCTGCCGAGCTGGTCACATCAATGATTGCCGCGCCAAAATCGCGAACAAAAGAATGGGCGGCTTCCCCGTTATGGCAACGGTCGATCCGTTGACTGACACGGTTTACGTCGTGAACGATGCCGACGGCACAGTGTCGCTTTTCCCGACCTCCTATTAGAACGCCGTAAACGCGTAACTTGTGTCTAGCGTGGACCATTCCCGAGGAGCGGCGGTTCAATCGCCGCTCCGTGTTGATTTCGCCACAAGCACGATGCCGACCCTTGTCATGAGACCAGAAATGTGCGCACAATTCAGGTGTGCCCTCCCTCTCAGGATCAGGCAATGGCAACGACCGTTTCAGCGAGACGGCATGGAGCATTGTCCTCGCGGCGGGCGACGCTTCCGAACCGCGCGCCAGCAAGGCACTCGCCGAGCTCTGCCGGATTTACTGGCCGACGGTTTATCGTTATCTGCGCCGGCACGGATACAGTCGCGACGATGCGCAAGACCTGACGCAGACTTTTTTCCAACACATCATGCAGGAGCAGACGGTAAGCCGGGCGTCGCCCAGTCGTGGACGGTTCCGCAGTTTTCTGCTCGGCGCGCTCACGCGGCATTTGGCCGACGAGAAGGCGCACCTGCGAGCGATCAAACGCGGCGGCGACGCTCAATTTGTCTCCATGGAGGAAATCACCGCCGAGGAAATGCATCATCAGCGAATTACAACCGCACTTACCCCGGCCGAATCACTTGACGCGCGTTGGGCTGGCGTGCTCCTGGAGCGCGCGCTCGGCAAAGTCCGCGCGGAATTTTCCGCCGAAGGAAAAGCCCAAACGTTCGACGCGCTCTCACCTTTTCTTATGGGCGACAAGCCGAATATTTCCTATCAGGAGGTCGCGGAGCGAATGGGCCTCGCGTTAGGCGCGGTCAAAACTCATATTCATCGTCTGCGCCGGCAATTCGCCACCGCGGTCCGCCAGGAAGTGATGCAAACGGTCGGCGCGCCGCACGAAGTAGATGATGAGCTGCGCCAGTTGCGCGGTGTCTTTGCGCGACTGGGCGAGCAACAGGGATCATAAAGAATGGAACTGCTCGCGCCGCGAAAATTCTGCGACAGCTGCGGTTCATCCGTCGATTTCGACATGCCGAGCGGCTTTTGCCCCGGTTGCTTGCTCAACACTGTTTTCGAGACGGACAATGAGACTGCGGCCGGTTGTCGCTTCGACGATTACGAGCTGCTCAATGAGATAGCGCGTGGCGGAATGGGAATCGTCTATCGCACACGGCAGCACGCGCCAGCGCGAATCGTCGCGTTGAAGATGATCCTGCCGGCGCACCTGCATTCGCCGGGCGCGATCCATCGGTTCCGTGCGGAGGCCGACGCTGCCGCCAGTCTCGACCACGAAGGTATTTTGCCGATCTACGCCGTGGGCGAGCACGACGGCGCGCCGTTCTACAGCATGAAGTTAGCGGAAGGCGGCACGCTCTCCGCGCGGATCGACGACTTTCGCCAGAAGCCACGCGAAGCGGCCGCATTGATCGCGAAGCTCGCCCGCGCTGTGGCTTATGCGCACGAGCACGGCATTCTGCATCGCGATCTGAAGCCGGGGAACGTCCTCTTCGATTCCGCCGGCAAACCGTACGTGACCGACTTCGGACTGGCGAAATGGCTCGCGCGCGAATGCGATCTCACCCAGACGCTTGGAATCCTCGGCACGCCCTTCTATATGGCACCCGAGCAGGCGACCGATTCGCGGGCCGTAACTGCTGTGGCCGATGTCTACAGTCTTGGGGCGATCCTTTATCACCTGCTCACGGGCCGCCCTCCCGTTTCAGGTGAGACGCCGATGGAAGTGCTGCATAACGCGGCCGCGAAAACACCGAAGCGCCCGCGCCTGACGAATGCTCGAGTGCCCCGCGATCTGGAGACGATCTGCCTGAAATGCCTCGAAAAGGAACCGGCTGCTCGCTACGCATCCGCCGCGGCGCTGGCGGACGATCTCGACCGCTTCTGCACCGGTCTTACGATTCAGGCGCGTTCCGCCGGCCTAACCCATCGTGCCTGGCGCTGGACACGGCGCAACCCCGGCGCCGCCGTTCTAAGCGCGACGGTCGCTGCTTTGCTCGTCGTGCTCTGCGTCCTCGTGTTCACCGGACGCACGTCCGCTGATGGCGCCCAGCCGAGCATACGAGTCGCCGTCCTTCCCTTCGCGACGAACGCAACCGGAGAAGAGGGCAAGACCATCGCAGCCGGCCTCCAGGAAGAAGTGTTGGCGCACCTGCACAAGATCTCCGGAATGATCGCTCTCAGCTCGCGCACGATCACGCAAGCAGGCGAGAAAGCGAAGGACGTGCGAGCGCTTGGCCAGGCCGTAGGCGCGTCACATGTTCTGCAAGGTAGCGTCACCGAAGCGAACGGTCGCCTGCTCGTCAGCGCGGAGTTGATCGATACCCGCAATGCGGCGACGGTTTGGAAGAATACGTTCGAAGGCGAACGGCACGAGATTTTCAGCATGGAGAAAGCGATGGCCGAGCAGTTGGCCGTTCGCTTGAAGGGAAAACTCAGTGCAACGGAGAAAGCGGCGATCGGGCAGGATCGCGTGCAAGACTTGGAAGCTTACGAGCTCTATCTGCACGCCCGTTCACTCACGCGCTACTTCTCTACTTTCGGGGTGACGGTGGATGAGAACCGCCCCAAGGCGATCGAGTTGCTGGAGAAAGCGATCGCGCGCGATCCACAGTTCGCGCTCGCCTATGCGCTGTTGAGTGAGACTCAGGCAGACACGAACTGGGGGGAGGACGCAACGCCGGAGCAAATGGCGAAAGCCAAGGCGACGGCGGAGATGGCCGTGCGCGTGGACCCGCAAGTGCCTGAGGCGCATCTGGTCCTCGGCTCTTATTTCTATCCGATCCCCTACCAGAAGGGACGAGGCGGATATGATTACTTCAGAGACAAGGAGCGCGGGCTCGAAGAATGGCGCACGGCCGAGCGTCTCGCCCCGAACAATGCTGCGGTTCTGGCAAAACTCGCCGCGGCCGCGACCGATCGGGGAGATTGGGAGGAAGCCGTCCAGAAATTGGAACGCGCGCGACAGGTCGAGCCGCTGGAACCGACGTGGGCGTTGGAACTGGCTCAACTGCATCTCGCGTTCCGCCATTATGCGCAAGCGGAGCAGATCGCCGACAGCATGATTGCCCAGCTTCCGCCCGAGAGCGCCTCGGATTTCTGGGATTTCAAGCGCGATATTGCGCTTGAACGGGGCGACACGGCGGCAGCGGCCCTCGCTAACGAGCGAACCGGCCTGGTGAAAAGAGGCGGACTTAACATCTACCATCGCATGGCGGTCGTCGCGCTTATGCAGCACCACTATGCTGAAGCCGCAGAGTTATTGGAAAGCATCCCGGAAAAAGCGCGAACAGCTCCGAATCTCCCGGCTTCCGGAATCAATCCATTCTTTAGGGGGCTTTGTAACTATACCCTTGGAATTGCGCGCCGGGCGCAGGGAGAGAACGAAAAAGCGCAGACGGCTTTCGCCGTAGCCGAGGGAGGATTTCGCGAATGGCTCCGCCGTTATCCCGAAGAGCCGAACGCGCTCGGGATGCTGCCGCTGTGCATCGCGGGCCAGGGGCGACGGAACGACGCTCTGCGCGAAATCACGCACGCGCTGAAGACGTTTCCGCTTTCGCGCGAGCCGCTCAACGCCGTCGAGATGCGAGATTACCTATGCGCCGCCTACGCCTGGGTGGGTGACCGTGAGTTTGGGCTGGAGTTACTTCAGAAAATCGTGCGCATGCCGAACGGCCCAGCCGCGGGCAACCTAAAACTTAATCCGCGCTGGAATGACTTGCGCGGCGATCCGCGCTTCGAACAAATCATCGCTGAGGCCGGGAAGCCGATCCCCTTCTAGTCAGCGCCGCCCATAGAGCGAATCTCTGAAACTTTTCGCCTCCGATCTGGAGAGAAAGAAGAGAAGAGAATCCCGGCCCTCAACGCCCGTGATCCCAATTTCACTCCTTATCTTTTCAATCCACCGTTACTCTATGATCAACGCGGACCGAATTTCTCACGCATCATAAACGGTCGCCTTGACATCGGGCGCTCGAATCGCGCCACCTGCATTGATCGGGTTCGACGGACGGAAGAACGCTCGCCCTGGGCTCACATCTTTTCCGGAACCTTGATGCCGAGCAGTTCGAGGCCTTTGGCCAGAACGCGACCAGTCAACTCGCACAACGCGAGCCGCGAACTGCGGGCCGGCTCCTCCGACTTGAGGACCGGGCACGCTTCGTAAAACGCATGGAAACTGTTGGCCAGCTCGAAGAGATAATTCGCTAGGACGTTCGGCCGAAAATCATTCAGAACACTCGGCACGACCTCGGCGAACTGACAAAGCTTTGCGGCCAGACTTCTCTCTTCCGGTGCATCCAACCGGATATCTGTAGCCACGGGCCTGCCTGCCACGTCGGAGCCAGGCGAAGGCGGGCGGCCCGTGCTGCCCCCGCTTGCATTCGACACGACATCGACATTCCCCGGCACGCCCCGCAGGGACGTGGCTACATCTTTTCGAAAGATTGAGCGGATTCGAACGTAAGCATTTTGCAGATACGGCGCGGTGTTCCCATGGAACGACAGCATCTTGTCCCAGGAAAAGATGTAGTCCGTCATCCGGTATTGTGAGAGATCCGCGTATTTCACCGCACCGATGCCAATCGTTTTCGCAATGTTCGCCCGCTCGATCTCCGGCATCTCCGGATTCTTTTCGTCGACCAATTTCCGCGCGCGGGAGATCGCCTCGTCGAGCACGTCGCGCAGCGCCACGTTTTCGCCGGACCGCGTCTTCATCAGCTTGCGGTCCTCGCCCAGGATGCTGCCAAAAGTGATATGCCGAAAATCGGCCGTGGACCCTTCACGCCGCCCGATTTCAAAAATCTGACGGAAATGCAAAATCTGGGGTGCGCCAACGACGTACCATACGGCATCGGCCTTTAGATCTTTGATTCGATAGTCGACCGTCGCCAGATCGGTCGTCGCATAATTGAAACCGCCGTCGCGCTTTCGGATGATGCATGGCTTGTCCGCAAGTTCAGGAATGTCCCGGAAGAAAACGCAAACCGCGCCCTCGCTGATTTCCGCGAGCCCCGATTTCAGTAAACGCTCGACCACACCCACGAGCCGGTCGTTATAGAAGCTTTCACCACGTTGAATGTCGTAGTGAATATCGAGAATCTCGTAAGTCGCCTCGAATTCACCCATAGAAAGCCTAACACACTCCGTCCAGATACCGACATTCTCGGCGTCACCGGCCTGCAATTTTACCAATTCCTCACGACAAGCTTCCCGCACGGCCGGATCGCTGGTAGCGCGCTCGTTTGTCTCCTTGTAAATGCGAACCAGTTCGGCAATCGGATCACGCTCAAGCGCCGCGCGATCGAGGAGCTTCTTCCAACCGTAAATCACCATTCCGAACTGAGTGCCCCAATCGCCGATGTGATTATCGCGAACCACATCGTGGCCGAGAAACGAGGCGATCCGCGCCAGCGCATCGCCGAGCACCGTGCTGCGAATATGCCCGACATGCATCGGCTTCGCCACGTTCGGTGAACCAAAGTCGATTACGATGCGTCGCGGCGTTGCGATTCGGTCGATTCCGAGCCGCTCATCACGCAGCAACTCCGTCGTTCTGGTCGCGATCGTCTCCGAGCGAAGCTTCAGATTGATAAATCCAGCGCCTTCTACCTTGGGCTCCTCGCACCATTCACTGACCGCGAGTTGGTTCACAATCTTTTGCGCGAGCGCTCTCGGGTTTTCCCCGAGCTGTTTGGCCAGCACAAGCCCAGCGTTCGTTTGATAATCGCCAAAACGCGCGTCGGTCGCCGGAGTGACCGCGCCGGCCTGCGGTAAGTCGGCTGCCGTCAGCGCCTCCGCCAGCTTCTGCGTGAGAAGGGATTGAAATGTTTCCATTGCTTAAAACGCTGGGCTCTTGTCAGGAAAACGCCAGGCGGGTACGCGGTCGGATCGCCGCGTTTCATCGCGCGATCATTCGCCCCGACTAAACCGGGCGGC
>Ga0209048_10000706_pt1 | contig 35305 bp, 38 predicted proteins | sample FrelakmetCRP12CR_FD_187146 | JGI IMG/M metagenome (GOLD analysis project Ga0209048, IMG submission 187146) | Freshwater lake sediment microbial communities from the University of Notre Dame, USA, for methane emissions studies - CRP12 CR (SPAdes)... | ecosystem: Environmental > Aquatic >...
CCTTAGCATTGCCAGCGCGCGCCATCTGTCGAGGCGGCTTCGTGGGAAATAATATGAGACAACTGCTTGGAGTTGCCGCATTGCTGGTGCTGCCGTTCGTGGCGTCCGCTCAGGCGCTCGCCATCAAGACTGGCGGCTGGGAGCTGACGCACAAGATGCAGATCGACGGCAAGGAGGAAACGTCGGTCGACAAGAGCTGCGTCAGGAAATCCGAGCTGGAAAGCATGGAGACATTCGTCAAGAGCGAGGGCTGCAGCCACGACTTCAGGTCGCGAACGTCGACGCGCTGGGCGTTGACCAGTACGTGTGTGCGGGGGGGCGCGCAGTCGAAGAGCGAGATCGACCTGACGGTTGCCAATCCGGAATCGTTCGAGATGAAAGTAGCGACGCAGATAACGACCGTCAACAAGGTGCAGTCGATCCGGATCGATACCGCCGGGCACTGGCTCAGTGCCAGTTGCGCGGGCTTCAACGAGTGAGGTTGTGGCAGTGCCGGCGGCGCCGGATCATGCGACGCGCACCACGAGCTTGCCGCGCGCGTGACCTGACTTCGACCGCTCGAGTGCCTGCACCGCATCGGCGAACTCGAACCGCTCCGAGATGATCGGACGCAGGCGACCGTCGCCGACCCACTGCATCAGCGTGCGCAGATCGTCGATGTTTGAATCGAGCTTCAACGTGTGGCGCCTGATGCGGCGGAAGGCATTGAAAAACGGGTCGAAAATCATGGCGGGAAAACTCGGCAGCGTGTTGACGTAATGGCCACCATCGGCGAGCAGCATGGCGATATCCGCCGCCGCGAGCGCATTGGCGCAGTCGAGCACCGCCGAGAAGGGTCCGCCCCAGGAGGCGACCGGCTGGCGCGTGTAGTCGATCTGTGCATGTGGATGCAGCGCGGCCAGCGCGGGCTGGCTCGCGGTGCTTCCGGTGGCGACCGCAATCGCACCGAGCGCGTGCGCAACCTGCGCCGCAAAGCTGCCGACCCCGCCCGCCGCGCCGTGGATCAGTACGCGCTGGCCTTGCCTGACACGGGCCATTCGGCACATTTGCAGCGCCGACTGGCCCGCGCACGGCAGCGTGCACGCGGCGTCCAGGTCGATCTCATCAGGCACTGGCAGCACTTCGCGTTGCGGGCTCGACACGAATTCCTGCAGCACACCCGGCCGACGCACGAACGGATTGATCAGGCAGATGACGCGGGTGCCGATCGCCGGCGCCGACACACCGCTGCCACGTGCTTCTACGGTGCCGCCAAACTCCGCCCCGATGCCCGCCGGCGGCCTGGTCTTCGCGATCAGCCTGAACTGACCCTCGACCAACTTCCAGTCGAGCGGGTTGATCGATACATACTTGACGCGGACCAGCACCTCGTCGGCGCCAGGTGTTGGCGGCGGAACATCGACCAGCCGGACTGCGGTGGCCACAGATCCAAACGACTCATAGCGCCACGCACGCACCAGATTGCCGCGTCACACCCGAGCGCCGCGGCGCCTCCTTTACATGAACGCCTGAATCCCGGTCTGCGCGCGCCCGAGAATCAGTGCATGGACGTCATGCGTACCTTCGTAGGTGTTGACGACCTCGAGATTCACCAGGTGCCGCGCCACGCCGAATTCGTCCGAGATGCCGTTGCCGCCGAGCATGTCGCGCGCCAGGCGCGCGACCTCGAGCGCCTTGCCGCATGAGTTGCGCTTCATGATTGATGTGATCTCGACCGCCGCCGTGCCTTCGTCCTTCATGCGGCCCAGCCGCAGGCAGCCTTGCAGCCCGAGAGTGATTTCGGTCTGCATGTCGGCGAGTTTCTTCTGGATCAGTTGATTGGCAGCGAGCGGGCGGCCGAACTGCTTGCGGTCGAGCACGTACCGGCGCGCGCGGAACCAGCAGTCTTCCGCTGCACCGAGCGCGCCCCACGCGATACCGTAGCGCGCGGAGTTCAGGCACGTGAACGGTCCCTTCAGCCCCTCGACTTTCGGAAACTCGTTCTCGGCAGGAACTAGGACATCGTCCATCACGACTTCGCCGGTGATCGACGCGCGCAGCCCCACCTTGCCGTGGATTGCGGGTGCGGAAAGGCCTTTCATGCCCTTGTCGAGGATGAAGCCGCGAATCACGCCGGCATCGTTCTTCGCCCACACGACGAACACGTCGGCGATCGGCGAGTTGCTGATCCACATCTTGGTGCCGGTCAACCGATAGCCGCCGTCGACCTTCCTTGCGCGCGTGACCATGCTGCCGGGATCGGAGCCGTGGTCGGGTTCGGTCAGGCCAAAGCAGCCGATCCATTCGCCGGTCGCAAGCTTCGGGAGGTACTTCTTGCGCTGCGCCTCCGAGCCGAATTCGTAGATCGGCAGCATCACGAGCGAACTCTGCACGCTCATCATCGAGCGGTAGCCGGAGTCGACGCGTTCGATCTCGCGCGCGATTAGGCCGTAGCTGACATAGCTAAGTTCCGGGCCGCCGTATTCCGCAGGAATCATTGGTCCAAGCAGACCCAGGGCGCCCATCTCGCGGAAGATCGACGGATCGGTCTGCTCTTTGCGGAAGGCCTCGAGCACGCGCGGCGCCAGCTTGTCCTGCGCATAGCGCGTCGCCGCCTCGCGCACCATGCGCTCATCCTCGGTGAGTTGAGAATCCAGCAGCAGTGGGTCGTCCCACTTGAACTGGGCCTTCAGGTGCGTCTGGGTGCTGGGCGCGTTCATCGGCGTTTCCTCGCGAGACTGCGAAGTTTACGCGCGGAGTGTCATGGCCCGTCGCGTTGCTCAACCGGCGGAACCACCGCGGTGCACTCGATTTCAACCTTGGCTCGATCGTCCATCAAGGCGACGACTTGCACCGCAGTCATCGCCGGGTAGTGCGAGCTGCCGCCCACGGTGATCATCACCTCGCGATAAACCGCGCCGATTTCCCGCGCGCGCGCCAGGTACTCGCGCCGGTTGACGAGATACCACGTCATGCGCACGATGTGCTCGGCGCGCCCGCCCGCCTCATGAAGCACTTCCAGCACATTGATGAGCGCCTGACGCACCTGGCCGACCAGATCATCTGTTTCGAACTGGCACTGCGCGTTCCAGCCGATCTGCCCGGCGATCGCCACGTGTGTACCTTGCGCTGCGATGCCGTGGGCGTACCCGCGCGGGCGCGGCCAGTGGGCGGGTTGAAGCGTTCTGAATGGAGACGACATCGGCGTTCTCACGAAAAGCGATTCGTATCAATCTACGCTAGGCGCACCGTCGCGAGCGACCGGGCTCACGATCGCCTGCTTTCATCGATCGAGCCGCTCGTAACGAGGAACAGGTCAAGACAATGGCCGCCGATCTGATCGCCGACCTGGGCATCACCGATCGCGAAGCGTTTGATCGCTACCGGGCCGCCGTCGCGGAAACGAGTTCGGCGGTCAATATCTGGCGCGTGGTGGGACATGGCAAGTTCTCGAACGCGCGTGGACGTCCAGGCGCTTGGCGTTGATCGAGGTTCCCCGGTGTGGCTGCGCTGAAGGTGCGGTGCGAGTCGCCCGGTGGTGCGCCGCTCAAATTGCGCAAACGCTCGCCGTCGTCGAACCTCGTGACTTTCGCAGGACGGTGAATCTCTCTGCGCGCACGCGGATTTCAAATGTAAACCCTGATCTTCTTCATCTGCTGGTGCATCCTGTTCGTCCTGAGCTGGCCGCCGGCGTCGCTGGCCCTGTTGCTGGCGCCGATCGTCTGATTGCTCGCGCTGCCGTTCCGCCTCGCCGGTCTCGGCGTCGAGGCGATGATTACATTGCTCGCGACGATCCTGTGCCTGCCGGCTCGCCTGCTCGGAGATCGCAGTCGCGCCTGAAATGTCGATCCGCTCGCAAGCGCGCGGCAGACAGTTCTTCAGCGCCGGACGTAACGTCGACCCTTGGTGATCTCGCCGCACTCTCGCCATCGTGCAAGTCAGCACAGGCCAACTCCGCCCTGGCGCGGCGGCTGTGGTCGGGCTACTGTTTGCCGTCATCGCTGTCGTCAACATCGTGGCCGGATTCCGGGTGATGCCCTCGGGCCCGGCTGATGGTGATCGCCGATGGCTTGCCGCAACTGCGGGACGGGTCTTTGTTCTTGTCGGCGCAGCCGTGTTCGTCGGATTCGCCATTGCAGGCGGCGCGGCAGAAGATGGCGATCTGCTGTCCGGGACAGCCCTGGGGACTTCGCCTGTTGCAAACCGTGCTCGGGCTTGTCAGCGTCGGGCTGATGATGGCGATCTTTCGCCGGATCGCCTTCGGCCCGGGTATGCGCAATTTCAAGTGCTCTGGAGTGCCAATCCCGGGACTTCAGGCGGGAGAAAGTGTCGACCGAGCGGCGCTGGGTGTCGGCGCGGCATTCATGGGCGTGTTCCTTGTGGTCCTGGCGATCGTCGGCGCACGGCCGATACTCCGGGCCCGCAGTTCGCGGCTGGGTCGTTCGTCGCCGACCTTCCAGAGACGAGCCAGGAGTCGAGTTCTGGCAGCAGCGCCGCGCCGCTCGTCTTCCTTGAACGGCGACGACCTTCGCGAAGCAGCGCGATCGTCGTCGTAGGCCGACCGCTTGCCGTGCTACCGTAAATACGACTTGCCCCGCTCATCCAGTTTCGGAATATTGTTTCGATTCGGCGCAACCCGGCTTTTGCGATCGAGTCAAAGTCGCGGCGGCGGTCCTGACTTGAGGTACCGATGAGACGAGCGGCTTTGTACAGTCAATCGCGCGCAGCTCGCGGGCCGCAGGCGACAGCTGAATCGGCGCCGGATCACGCATCTGCCGCGACGCCGACTCAACCGTCGCGACAGTTGGCGCCCGGCCTGCCGCGCCGCTTGTTGTCACGTCACGAACGATTCCTGTTGTTCATGGCGGGTGCCGTGCTTGTCGGACTGGCGCTCTACGCAGCCGGTCGGCTGAACTTATCCCAGCAGCGCGCGCTTACGCAGAAGGACATCGACAGGGCGGTGCTGCATACGCTTGCCAATGAGGAGTTGCCGTCTCCGGCGGCGAAAGCGGCCGAGGCGATCGCGCCTTCCGTTGTGCGCGTGCGCGGCATCACACCGGGCGAGCGCGGCGACGCGGATACCGAGGAAGGCGTGGGAACCGGCGTCGTGATCGTCGAGAGCGGCATCATCCTGACCAACCTGCACGTCGCCGCAGGCGCAGGGAAGATTGTGGTCACGTTTGAAGACGGATCGGATTCGGAGGCGACGTTGGTCTCGACGCAGCCGGAACACGATCTCGCGGTGCTGAAGGCCAGAGTGGTGCCCGATGACCTGAAGCCAGCGACCCTTCGCTCGACCGGCGATCTGGCGCCCGGCGACCGGGTCGTTGCCGTGGGGTTTCCTTTTGGCATCGGCCCGTCGGTCTCCTACGGTGTGGTATCGGGTCTGCAGCGCGAGTTTCGCTCGCAGCAGGGTAAGCGCATGTTGACGAACCTGATCCAGTTCGATGCCGCCGTCAATCCGGGCAACTCCGGTGGGCCGCTGGTGACGATGGATGGCGAAGTCGTCGGGATCGTGACCGCGATCCTCAATCCGACGCGTGAGCGTGTGTTCATCGGCATTGGCTTTGCGGTTCCGATCGAAAATGCGGCCGCGGGTGTGGGAGTGCATCCGTTCTGATCTCTTCCCGCCGCGGGACGCGAGTCGGGCGGCAATTTTTGAGAGGCGACATGGACGAAAAGAGAGTGAGCCGCGAGACCGTGTCGGCGACGATGGAACGGATCCTCTTCGAGGTGAAGCGCGTCGTCGTCGGGCAGGATCATTTTCTCGAGCGCGTGCTGGTGGCCACGCTCGCTCAAGGGCATCTGCTGGTCGAAGGCGTGCCGGGGCTGGCAAAGACGCTGACGGTCAAGACGCTGGCGCGGACGATCCAGGGTAGCCACAAGCGCATCCAGTTCACGCCGGACCTCGTGCCTGCTGATCTCGTCGGCACGCGTGTGTACAACCAGAAGACCGGCGAATTCGCGACCTCGCTCGGGCCGGTGTTCACGAACCTGCTGCTCGCCGACGAGATCAACCGCGCGCCGGCCAAGGTGCAGAGTGCGTTGCTCGAGGTGATGCAGGAGCGCCAGGTCACAATCGCCGGCCACACGTATCCGGTGCCCGAGCCGTTCCTCGTAATGGCCACGCAGAACCCGATCGAGACCGAAGGCACCTATCCGCTGCCCGAGGCGCAGGTCGACCGCTTCATGATGAAGGTGCTGGTCGGCTATCCGAGCGACGAAGAGGAGTACGTGATCGTCGAGCGCGTAACCGGTCCGGCGACGTCGGTGGCACAGGTGGCCACGACCGAGCAACTGGCTGCGCTGCAACGCGAGTGCCGCCGCGGCTACGTCGATCCATCGCTGATGCAGTATGCGGTACGGCTGGTGTCGGCCACGCGCGAGCCGGAGCGGCACGGTATCAAGGACATCGCGCATTACCTGACGTTTGGGGCCAGTCCGCGCGGGACCATTCACCTGATCGAAGCAGCACGCGCGCTCGCGTTCCTGCGCGGTCGCGACTACGTGCTGCCGGAAGACGTGCAAGACCTGGTGCCCGATGTGCTGCGGCACCGGCTGGTGCTTTCGTACGAGGCGCTGTCGGAGGGCATCGGCGCCGACGATCTGATCGAGCGCATCATGCAGCACGTGCCCGCGCCCGAGAAACCCTTGCAGACGCATGTTCAGGTTCCTGCGCAAGCCTGAGTCGCACGCAGCGCCGGCCAGGACTCCGGTGGCGGAGGCAAAAGCGTCCGCGCCGCGCCGTGCCGTAGAGGCAATCCTCAAGCGGCTTGAATGGACCGTGCTGCGCCGACTGGATGGGCAACTGTTCGGCGATTACCGCACGCTCTTTCGCGGCGTCGGTCTCGATCTGGCCGATCTGCGCGAGTACCAGTACCACGACGACGTGCGCCACATCGACTGGAACGTCACCGCGCGGCTGCAGACGCCGTACGTGCGCGAGTACCACGAGGATCGCGAACTCGCTGCGTGGTTCCTGCTGGACCTGACTGCGTCGGTCGACTTCGGCTCGCACACCACGAGCAAGCAGACAGTCGCGCGCGATTTCGTGGCCCTGTTGGCACGCGTGCTGACGCGGCGTGGCAACCGCGTCGGCATGATGATCTACGGCGGCAAGGTCGACACCGTGATTCCGCCCGGCAGCGGCCGCCTCCATGTGCTGCAACTGCTGAATCGCATGCTGACACGGCCGGTCGCAACGCCAGGCGAGACCGACCTGCGTGATCTGCTCGGTGCCGCGTTGCGCGCGCTGCGCCGGCGCGCGCTGGTGTTCGTCGTGTCCGACTTCATCAGCAAGCCGGGCTGGGCGCCGCTGCTCGCGCGCCTGGCGCAGCGGCACGAGGTGGTGGTGATCCGCTTGTACGACCCGCTGGAAAATGAGTTGCCCGATCTCGGCGCGATGGTGATGCAGGACGCCGAGACCGGTGAACAGATCTGGATCGATACGCACGATGCCGGTTTCCGCAAGCGCTTTGCCGCGGCGGCGGAAAAGCGCGAGACCGCGCTGCGCACGGCGCTGCGCGACGCCGGCGTCGACGCGCTGGAACTGTCGACCGACGATGATCTGGTCGAGACCATCCTGCGCTTTGCCGACCTGCGCAAACGGCGCCGGCAGCTTTCGGCGGGCGGACAATTGCCGACGCACCTGGTGGGCGCCCGCGGCGCCGCGCGCACCACGAAGGCAGCGCAATGAAATTCTTCTGGTCCGAAGCATTGTGGCTGCTCCTCGCGGTGCCGCTGCTGGTTGCGTTCTACGTCGCGCTGCTGCGCAAACGCAAGAAGCTCGCGTTGCGCTATGCAAGCCTGAGCCTCGTCAAGGAAGCGATGGGCGCAGGGCAGCGCTTCCGCCGGCATGTGCCGCCGGTGCTGTTCCTGATTGCGCTGACGCTGATGTTCATTGCCGTCGCGCGACCTGTCGCGGTCATCAAACTGCCGTCCAAGCAGGAAACGATCATCCTTGCGATGGACGTGTCAGGCAGCATGCGTGCCAAGGATGTCGAGCCGAACCGCCTGGTTGCGGCACAGAATGCCGCGAAGGCGTTCGTGGCGGAACTGCAGTCGAGCACGCGCATCGGCGTGGTCGCATTCGCCGCGACGGCGAGCGTGGTGCAGTCGCCGACGCACAGCCGCGAGGACGTGATCGAGGCGATCGATCGCTTCCAGTTGCAGCGGGGCACTGCGACCGGCAGCGCGATCCTCGTGTCGCTGGCCACTCTCTTTCCCGACGCCGGCATCGATGTCAGCGCCGCCATCTACGGCCAGGACCGCGATTCGCCGCGCGGCCGTTCGCTGGACTCGCAGGACAAGTCAGAAAAGGACAAGCCCGAGTTCAAGCCGGTGCCGCCGGGCTCCTACACGTCGGCCGCGATCATTCTGCTGTCCGACGGCCAACGCACCACGGGTCCGGATCCGCTGAAGGCGGCCAAACTCGCGGCCGATCGCGGCGTGCGCATCTACACCGTCGGCGTCGGGACGGTCAAAGGCGAAGTGATCGGCTTCGAGGGCTGGTCATTCCGCGCGCAGCTCGACGAAGAGACACTGAAGGCGGTCGCGCACATGACGCTCGGCGAATATTTCTACGCCGGCGATGCGGCGTCGCTGCACAAGATCTACCAGACACTCACGTCGCGGCTGGTGCTGGAGCAGAAGGAAAGCGAAATCAGCGCGCTCTTCGCGGCGGCGGCGGCCGTGTTCACGCTGCTGGCCGCCGGCCTGTCACTGCTGTGGTTCAACCGGATCCTTTAGTCGACGGCGCCGGCGCTGACTGCTGCCGCTCGTGGTGCGCTTCCTTTATCGCCGCCTTGCATTGATCGGACACCGAGGCGCGGTTCTCGCGCAGGCAGTGTTTGATCCGCCCCTCGCCTGGCTGAATGTTGGGACAGAGCTTCTGCACGTCGGCCTGGCAGGCGGCGCGCACCGGGCCGCCGTCACCCTTTTTCGTGTCGTCGGCCGCCAAAGCGGAAGCGGCCGCCAAGGCGAGCGCCGTGCAAGTGAAGATCATTCGGGTTGTTCGCATGTTCATCTCCGGATGAGAAGGCGGGATTGCCGTTTTGTCGGCCCGACCAAAGTAGGTGATTTCATGCTGGCGCGAAACGCGCCGGCGGTAAATTCTGTTACCGGAGGTTGGCTTGTGTGCGCTCACGCTCGGCGGATCCATACCGCCGTGTCGTGAAACACGGCCCCGCCGTTGGGCCAGCCCGGCTCGGCGCTGGTCAGCGCATTGATGCCGGCGCCGCCGGCGAAGTAGCGGTTCGGCCAGATGCCTTCGACCACGACCACGCCGGTCTGCTGGCCGTCCTGCATCTTGGCGTGCACGACCAGTTCCGCGCGCTCGTTACCGAGACGGACCGGGTCGCCATCGGTAATGCCCAACGCGGCGCAGTCGGCCGGATGCATCAGCGCTGTGGGGCGACGCTCGCGCTTCACCGAACTCGGCGTCTCGGTGAAAGTCGAGTTCAAGAACGTCCGTGCCGGCGCAGCCACCAGCCGGAACGGTTTGTCCGCAGTGGCGCGGTCGATCACGTCGAAGTGATCGGGTAGCGCCGGCATTTCCTGCCAGCGGCCGCCGAAGCGCTTCCAGTCGGCGCGGAAATGGAACTTGCCGTCGGTGGTGGCAAAGCCGTCGAGAAAGTGCATGGTCTCAAACGGCGGCGCGCAGTCCTGGCCGCCGCGTTCGACGTTGGTGGCGGCGTCCCATAGACCCGAGCGCCGCAGCGTTTCGTCCATGATCTGCCACGCGGTCATCTCGAAGCCGGGGTGCTTGGCGCCGAGCCGCCGCGCCAGTTCGCAGATCACGGAATGATTCTCGCGCGCCTGCCCAGGCGGCTCGATCAGTTTGCGCGCCACCTGGAAGACCGTGTGGCCGCTTGCTGTGTAGAAGTCGTCGTGCTCGAGAAAGCTCGTGGCCGGCAGCACGACGTCGGCAAACGCCGCCGTCTCGGTCATGAACTGTTCGTGCACGCACGTGAAAAGGTCTTCCCGCGCCAGGCCGGCATGCACCTTGTGCAGTTCGGGGCAGACCACGGCCGGATTCGTGTTCTGGATCAGCATCGCCGTCACCGGCGGCCCGTGCGCCAGCGCATCGGCTTCACCCATCAGAATCGGCCCCAGGCGCGACTGATCGAGTTCGCGGATCGAACGGTCTTGGAGGTCCAGTCCTTCGATCAGGCTGCGGTCGAGCGGGTAGATGCCGGTCTGGCCGTAGAGGGCGCCGCCGCCCGGCTGCTGCCATGCGCCCGTGACCGCGGGCAGGCAGACCACGGCGTGCATGTTGGCCGCGCCGTTACGTGACCGCGAAAAGCCGTGGTGACAGCGGATGAAGCTTCGCTTCGTGCCGCCGTACCGCCGTGCGAAGTCGACGATGGCATCCGCCGGCAGCCCGGTGATCTGCGCTGCCCACGCGGGCGTGCGCGTCTGCAGGTGTTCGGCGAGCGCCTCCGGTGCGTCGGTGTATCGACGCAGGTAGTCCCAGTCGGCGAAGCCCTCGGCAAACAGCACGTGCATCATCGCGCACGCCAGCGCGCCGTCGGTGCCCGGGCGCGGCGCAATATGCTGGTCGGCCTTCTCGGCGGTGCCCGTGCGGTAGGGGTCCACGACCACCAGTTTCGCGCCGCGCTTTTTCGCCGCCATCGCATGCTGGATCACGTTGACCTGCGTATTGACCGGGTTGCCGCCCCAGATGACGATCAGCTCGGCGTGCGCGGCCGCCTCGCGCAGGTCTACCCCGCGCTTGGCGCCTACGCCCGCAATCCAGCCCGTGTCCGCCAGGGTGACGCAGATCGTGGAGTTCCAGCGCGAATAGCGCATCGCATGACGCAGCCGCTGGATGCCGTCGCGCTGTACCAGACCCATCGTGCCGGCGTAGAAGTACGGCCACACGGTTTCGGCTCCGTGCCGCGCCGCCTTGTCAGCGAACGCGCCGGCGACGCGGTCGAGCGCCTCGTCCCAGCCGATCGGCCTGAATTGCTTCGTTCCCTTCGGCCCCGAGCGCAACAGCGGTTGTGTCAGGCGGTCCGGGTGATGCACGCGCTCGGCATACCGCGCCACCTTTTCGCAGATGACGCCGGCCGTGTACGGATTGCGGTGTGACCCGCGTACGCGGCCGATGGTGTGCGCGTCCAACCGCTCGACTTCCAGGGCACAGGTGCTGGTGCAGTCATGCGGGCAGACGGAAGGCAGGATGGGGATCGCGGCGTCCATGATTGCGATTCAACCACGGAAACGATACCGGGTGCGAGGTGGAACGGGCGGAGACTTCCGTGGCGCCGCTTGGACCCGAGCGCTTGAGCGGTCGACGCGCGACCGGTATTTGCGCCGTGAGCGCCGGACCGGCGTCGCGCGACGACCTGCAATGCGTTGCGCGAACGCGGCGTCGCTCAGCCGCGCATGAACACGAGCACCCTCTCGCGCACGTCGTCCGGAATCGGCACGGCCTTGTGCGTTTCCTGATCGACGCACACCGCGATGCGATGCAGTCGGACCCGTTCTTCGCTGTCCTTGCGCGCCCCCATCGTGAAGCGCATGGAAGAGCGTCCGAGGTGCGTTACGGTCAGCCAGAAATTGACCGTCTCGCCCATTATTGACGGCGCGTTGAACGTGGTTTCAAGCTTGACTGTGGGCAGGCCGAGGTTACGTTCCATCAGGAATGTGTGGAATGGAATCTCGATGGCCTCGTAGAACCAGTCTTCGACGAGCGCATTGAAGATGTGGAAATAGTTCGGATAGAAGACCTGTCCGGTCGCATCGCAATGCGACAGGCGGATCATGTACGGTTTAATGAATGTCATCGCCGTACTCCGTTCTCTTTACAGGTCCGTTCTAACCTTCCAAAGCTCAGGAAACAACACCACATCCAGCATGTGACGCAGGTATGCGACTCCGCTCGTGCCGCCGGTGCCACGCTTGAAGCCGATGATGCGCTCCACCGTCGTCACGTGCCGGAAGCGCCACTGCCGGAACGCATCCTCCAGGTCCACGAGTTCCTCGGCCAGCTCGTAAAGCGCCCATTGCTCGTTTGGCGCGCGGTAGACCGCCAGCCATGCCTGTTCGACCGAGGGTGCGAAGCCCCAAGGCTGCCGCAGGTCGCGGTTGAGCACCCCGGCGTCGATCGCAAAGCCGCGCCGCGCCAGCAGTCGAATCGCTTCGTCATAAAGGCTCGGTGCGCCCAGCGCGCGCTCCATCTCAGCATGGATATCGGCACGATGGGCGTGCGGCTTGAGCATCGCGGCGTTCTTGTTGCCGAGGATGTACTCGATCTCGCGGTATTGCCACGACTGAAAGCCCGAACTGGCACCCAAATACGGGCGAATTGCACTGTATTCGGAGGGCGTCATCGTCGACAGCACATCCCAGGCATGGACGAGCTGCTCCATGATGCGCGAAACTCGCGCCAGCATCTTGAACGCGGGCGGCAGGTCCTCGGCATGCAAGCGCTCGCGTGCCGCGCGCAGCTCGATCAACATCAGCTTCATCCACAGCTCGCTGGTCTGGTGCTGGATGATGAACAGCCACTCGTTGTGATCGGCGGAGCGCGGCAGCTGCGCGCCGAGGATTGAATCGAGTTGCAGATAGTCGCCGTAGGTCATCGTGCCCGCGTAGTCCATCTGCGCGCCGTACGCGGCCGGGTCGGGCGCGTGCGAAACCGGTTTGTTTGTCATGTCGAGCGTCAGGTCACGGCCTTGATGGCCTTGAATTCCGGTCGATCCCAAGCCTTTGTCGCCAGCACGTCGTGCAGCACGCCGACTGCGTCCCACACATCGACGTAGCGCACGTACAGCGGTGCGAATCCAAAGCGCAGGATGTTCGGGGCGCGATAGTCCCCGATCACACCGCGCGCGATCAACGCCTGCGTTACCGGCCAGGCCTGGGCGTGCGCAAGGCAGACCTGGCTGCCGCGCCGGTCGGCCGCGCGCGGCGAAGCAAGGCTCACACCGTGTTCGGCACAGCGCTCTTCGACCAGATGCACGAAGAGATCCGTCAGCGCGACCGACTTCGCTCGCAAGGCATCGATGCCTGCCGCAAGCACCGTTTCCACGCCGATCTCCAGTGCGGCGATGGCAACGACCGGGGGTGTGCCGACGGCAAGGCGATCGATGGACGGTGCCGGCGCGTAGTCCGGGTCGAACATGAACGGCGCGCGATGGCCGAACCAGCCCGACAGGGGCTGCGCGAACGGATCGTCGGCCAGCGCGTTCAGGTGCCGCTCGGCGACGAACGCAAATGCCGGTGCGCCCGGCCCGCCGTTCAGGTACTTGTAGCCGCAGCCGACCGCGAAGTCGACGCTGCAGCCATTGAGGTTCACCGGCACCGCGCCGGCCGAGTGTGCAAGGTCCCAGATCATCAGCGCGCCGGCATGGCGCGCGCGACGCGTGATCGCCGCCATGTCGTGCATTGCGCCGGTCTGGTAGTTGACGTGCGTAATCAGCGTGACCGCGACGGTGTTGTCGATCGCTTCAGCTACCTCCTCGAAGTCAACCAGCTGCAGCTCAAAGCGACCGCCGAGCAGTGCCAGCAACCCCTGCGCGATATACAGATCGGTCGGGAAATTGCTCCGTTCCGACAGCACCACGCGCCGTTCGCGTGCACGCACCGCCGGCCGCGCGGCCTGCAGCTTGAGCGAGGCCGCCAGTACCTTGAAGAGGTTGATCGAGGTCGAGTCGGCGCAGATCACTTCGTGCGCCTGGGCGCCGATCAGCCGCGCGATCTTGGCTCCCACGCGACGCGGCGCTTCAATCCACCGCGCGTCGTTCCACGAACGGATCAGCCCCTCGCCCCATTCGCGTTCGATCACCTCTTGCAGGCGTGCCGCGGTCGCGCGTGGCAATGCCCCGAGCGAATTGCCGTCCAGGTAGACCACGCCGTCGGGCAGGGTGAACGAATTGCGATGGGCCGCGAGCGGGTCGCACCGATCGAGTTCTTCGCATTCGGTGCGGGTCATCGGCTCACGGCCCACGCAGCACCGCACGAACCGGACTGGCATCGAGACCGACCCATTTCAACGGCAGCGCGATCAGTTCGTAGTCGCCTTCGGGCACGTCATCCAGCACGATGCCCTCGAGAATGGCCATGCGATGCCGCCGCACGACCTGATGGCTGTCGAGCGTCGTGCTCTGCTCCGGGTCGACCGAGGGCGTATCGATGCCGATGAGTTTCACGCCATGTTCGTGCAGCAGTTCGATCGTCGCCGGTGCGTAGGCGGCAAAACTCGAGTCCCACGAGCTGACCCGTGCCTGCTCATAACTGCGCACCAGTATGCGCGGCGGCGCGTCCGCGAGGCGGAGTGCCACGTGATGCGGCTCGATCAGCGGCGCGACGCCGATCGCGTGGATCACGCGGCACGGACCGAGGTACGGGTCGAGTCCCACCTCGCCGATCGACGCCCCATCGTCGTCGTAATGCAGCGGCGCATCGGTGTGCGCGCCGGTGTGTGGCGACATCGAGACCTCGGACACGTTGACCGGACAGTCCGGACCGAGCCTCCAGGTCCAGCGCATCGCGAACGGCGAATCCCCGGGGAACACCGGGCAACCGGGTCGAACGGCGGGTGAAATGTCGTAGATGCGAGGCATCTTCACTCCGCGCGCAGGCCAAGGAACATCAGCGTCTCGTCGAAATAGCGGCCGCCGATCTTCAGCGCGCGCAGTTCGCGTCCGCATTCGACGAATCCCATGCTGTGGTACAGGCGCACCGCGTGCTCATTGGTACTCGTGACCGTCAGCATCAGCGACTCCAGAAGGCCGAGCGCGCGCGCCTGCGTGATCAAGCCCTCGATCAGTGCCCGCCCGACGCCCTGGCGCGCGTATTCGGGCGCGACGTACATGCCGATCACCTTGCCTTGGTGGCGCAGCTTTTGGCGCTGCTCAAGTTGCAGGCCGACCGCGCCAATCAGTTCGCCGGCCTCATCGAAGGCGCCGAGGAAGAAGCCGTCCGTATTGCTCAGGCGTCGCGCGGACCAGTCAGCCGACTTGCCGCGCTCTTCTTCGTAACTCGAACGAAACGCGTCCGGATGCTCTCGCAGTCCGCGCAGGCGCAGGTCGCGGTAGGCGCCGGCGTCGGCAGGGGTGAGGCGACGGATCTGCATGCGCCCCGATTCTAGAACCCATCCGGAATCCCCGACCGTCGCAGATTCCGAGAAGGGTTCCTGGCTTCGGTAATCTTCGCTCGTGACTGATCCAACCATGAACGCCGACGTGGTCGTGATCGGCGCCGGCATTGCCGGCGCGTCGATCGCCTATGAACTCGCCGCACACCGGCGCGTGATCCTGCTCGAGCGCGAAGCGCATCCGGGCTATCACACGACCGGACGCTCGGCCGCCATGTACGCGCCGGCCTATGGCAATCCGGTCGTGCGCGCGCTGACGCGTGCCAGCCAGGCGTTCTATGACGCGCCGCCCGCCGGATTCACCGATGTGCCCCTCCTGGTCACGCGCGGCATGCTCTTTATCGGCGCGGCCGAACGCGCGGAGCAAGCGCGCCAGATGCTGGCCGAGCCCGCGCTTGCACGCATCCTGAAGCCGATGACGGTCGCTGAAGTCATCGCGTGGATACCGATCATGCGGCGCGCCGCCTGCGTGCATGCGCTGCTCGATGAAACATCGAAGGACATCGATGCGAACGCGTTGCACATGGGCTATCTGCGCGCCTTCAAGGCGCGCGGTGGCGCGACCTTGACCGACGCCGGCGTGCGTGCGCTCGAGCGCGATGCCGGCAGCTGGCGCGTCAACACGGGCACGAAGGAACTGCGCGCACCGGTCGTCGTCAATGCCGGCGGCGCGTGGGTCGATGAGATTGCGCAGATGGCGGGACTCGCACCAGTTGGCATGCGGCCGCTGCGGCGCACGGCATTGATCGTCGATGTGCCCGCCGGCATCGATGTGACGCGCTGGCCGGCGACGATCGAGATCGCCGAGACGTTCTACTTCAAACCCGACGCGGGCAGGCTCCTGCTGTGCCCGGCGGACGAGACGCCTTCGCCGCCGTGCGACGCGCAGCCCGAAGAACTCGATGTGGCACTCGCCGTCGATCACTTCGAGCGCGCGACCACGCAGTCGGTGAAGCGTGTGATCCGCAAGTGGGCCGGGCTGCGCACCTTTGCGCCCGATCGCTCGCCCGTGGTCGGCTTCGATCCGCGCACAACAGGTTTCTTCTGGATGGCGGGGCAGGGCGGATACGGGTTGCAGATGGGGCCGGCACTGGCACGAGCGGCGACTGCCCTGCTGCTCGAGCAGCCGCTGCCTCCTGACATCGAGGCCGAAGGCATGGATGCGGCGTCGATGGCGCCGCACCGACTCCTCTGAGTGGGCCCGTTGGTCGATCGCCGTACGGCCGCGCTGCTGACCCTGCCGCCTCTGTTCTGGGCCGGCAACGCCGTGTTCGCGCGCATGCTGGTCGGTGTGTTTCCGCCGCTGGCACTGTCGCTCGTGCGCTGGGTTCTGGCCCTGGCGATCCTGCTGCCGTTTGCTTGGCGCGGCTTGCGCGATCATCGCGAAGCGCTGCGCGCGGAGTGGAAGGCGATCGCGCAGCTCGGACTGCTGGGCATCGGCGGCTACAACACGTTTCAGTATCTGGCGGTGCAGACGTCGACGGCGCTCAACGTCACGCTGATCGCCTCGTCCACGCCGGTCTTCATTCTCGCCGTGGGCGCGCTTTTCTTCGGCGAACGCACGCGCGGTGCCCAGTGGCTGGGCGCCGGTTTGTCCGTCATCGGCGTGCTGGTCGTCCTCACGCGAGGCGATCCAGCCAACCTGCTGCGGCTGTCGTTCGTCCCCGGCGACCTGATCATGCTCGCCGCCAATCTGACGTGGACGTTCTATACGTGGCTGCTACGCACGCACCGTCCTGACCTGCCGCTGGCGCCGCTGCTGGCATTGCAGATGGTGTTCGGCCTGATGGCGATCGCGCCGCTTCGTGTCGCGGAAGCGCTGCTGGGCATGGCGACGATTCACTGGAACGGCACGGTGCTGCTGGTACTGCTGTACATCGCGCTGTTTCCTTCGATCATCGCGTACGCCTGCTGGGATCACGGCATCAAGCGCGTCGGCGCCGTGATTCCGGTGTACTTCGCCAACCTGACGCCCCTGTTCGCGGCGGCGCTATCGACGTTGCTGCTGGGTGAAGCGCCGCGCATTTACCACGCCATTGCGCTGGCGCTGATCGTCGTGGGAATTCACCTGGCGGCACGCGTCAGGATCGCCGTCGCAGCCCCGCCGGCAGCGGAGCCTCGGCCAGATCAGTGACGTAGCGGCCGTCGTGAAAGATCAACGGCGTGCCGCGTGCGGTCTCGAAGCTCTCGACGCGGCCGACCAGAATCACGTGGTCGCCTTCTTCGTACTGGCTGCGGTTGGCGCACTCGAACCACGCGATGCAGCCGGCCAGGCGCGGCAGTCCACTGTCGGTCGGCGTCCAGCGCGCCGTGCCGAACTTATCCTGCGTGCGCGCGGCGAAGCGCCTGGCGAGGTCAAGCTGATCGGCCGCCAGTACGTTCACCAGATAGCGCCCGCAGTAGCGAAACGTGTCGAAGGCCGTCGCCTTGAACGCAAGGCTCCACAGCACCAGCGGCGGATCGAGCGATACCGAATTGAATGAATTGACCGTGATGCCGGCCGGCTCGCCCGCGAGCGTGCGCGCGGTGACCACCGTGATGCCGGTCGCGAACTGCGCGAGCGCGCGGCGGAATGCGTCGGACGAGTGGGCTTTGGCTTGCATGACCGCACGGATTCTACGGGGCCATGCACGCAGCCTCGTCGCTTCGCGCGAGCGATCAGAACTGCTTTGCGACAGACAATGAGATCAGACCCGCCGCCGATGCGGGTCCAGTGCTTTGATCCATGGCGGGCGCGAACGCGCTGGTGAAGCTTGCCCGGCGCGCACGTGCGCGTTAGTCGTTTCGGCCGCTTTCGCTTGGCCTGGATACCCGCCAGATAATCGGCCAGCGCAGAAACCCGTCCCGCAACAAACTACTCGGGCTTGGACCTTCCGGGCCGCCAGTGCGCAGGATTTCCTTGCGGTACTGCTGCCCCCGGAGCTGGGCATTTCGCGGGTTCCATGTGCACCAATCGCGGTTGCGGGACGACCGTCGATGACCTGCCAGGCGAGTTGCGTCGGAAATGCGCCGCCGTTGCGCTTGGCAAAGGTCTTCAGATCCGACGGCGGTTTCACGAGAAAGCGGCTCACCGATCCGTGACTCTTGCCCGAAAGTCCGTGGCACGACGCGCATTTGGACCGGTACTCGTATTTGCCCAGTTCGGTAGTCTGCTGTGCCAGGGTCAAGCTCGGAACGCAGAGCGCACTCGCGAGCAGGACTGCAGTCAATTTGCCGTTCATAACGGCCTCCGCACTGCCAAGCGCTACATACTGCGGCAACGCTCGCGCGGCACCGTGTCGGTAACTCGACTCTGGACGCTGCGCAACGCGGCGGCGCAATTGCAACGTCGTAAACTTGCATTTTAGAACGTTGATGAATCGCAGCTGGCGGCTCGCCTGGAGCGGGCCGTCGTCGCCGGCGTTGACTCCTGGCAGGCTGGGCCGACCTCGCCAGGCATTCCAGCTAACATTGCTGCATGCTGCTAACCGCCTCTCCCGGCCTGTACGCGATTGCCGAGCGCAAGATCGCCGAGGCGATTGCGCGCGGCGAGTTCGACAATCTGCCCGGTGCCGGCAAACCGCTTGAGCTGGATGATGACGCTCTGGTGCCCGAGGAACTGCGTGTGGCCAACCGGATCCTCAGGAACGCCGGCTTTGTGCCGCCGCAGATCGGGCAACTGGTGCAGATCAATCAGCTGATCGCCAGCATCGAGTGCCGCGAAATTGACGCCGACGAGAATTCGCCGGGCGCGCGACGCCTGCGCGCGCTGCTGATCCAGCTCGAGCTGTCGGGTCGCCAAGCGACGTCGCACGGTGCGTGGATGCGTTACCAGGACGCGCTCGCGCTACGGTTTGGCCGGCCCTGATGCGGCCGATGACTTGAAACAATGCCTTCCGGCGCCCATCTATGCGCCGTTTCGCTTTTCTGCCGAGGAGAGATCATGCGTTCGTTGCGTGTCGTGTTGGCGGTTGCCATCGTGTCCTTGCTGGCCGGGTGCGGCTACAACGACATCCAGACGAAGGACGAAGGGGTGAAGGCCGCCTGGGCCGAGGTGCTGTCGCAATACCAGCGCCGTGCCGACTTGATCCCGAACATCGTCAACTCCGTAAAAGGCGAGGCGAATTTCGAGCAGGAAACCCTGACGCGCGTGATCGAGGCACGGTCCAAGGCAACGTCGATCCAGGCCACGCCGGAGCTCGTCAACGATCCGGCCGCGCTGCAGAAGTTCCAGCAGGCGCAGGGCGAGCTGTCGAGCGCGCTGTCGCGGCTGATGGCGGTGGTCGAGAACTATCCGAACCTGAAGACCAACGCTGGCTTCCAGGATCTGCGCACGCAACTCGAAGGCACCGAGAACCGCATCACCGTCGCGCGCAATCGCTACATCAAATCGACGCAGGACTACAACGTGCTGGTGCGCCAGTTCCCGGTCAATCTGACGGCGATGGTGTTTGGGTACAAAGAAAAGGCGCAGTTCACGGTCGAGAACGAAGCGCAGATCCAGAAGGCGCCGACGGTCGATTTCGGCGGGCAGAAGAAATAGCCACCGATGCAGAGGGTCTTCTGCTTACGGCATCGTTCGCCCCGCGCCCGCCGAACGGCAGACTCGTGCGCGGTTCGTGTTGCGACGTAGCCGGTCCTGCGCGTGTCGAAGGGCTCAACACGAACGGACATGGAGCCACTGTGCTTCGGTGTTTAGCATGCGTTCGCGCAACATGATGCACTGGCTGCGCGCGCTCGCCGCGCTGCTCCTCTTCGCCGTCGCAGTGGGCGCGGATGCACAGCCGCGCCAGCCCGATGGTCTGCTTGCGGTTCCGCCGCTGGCGCGCGTGACGGATCAGACTCGCACGCTGTCGGCGGGCGAAAGGCAGGCACTGGAAAACAAGCTCGCGGCGTTCGAAACCGCGCATGGCTCGCAGATTGCGATCGTGCTGGTCGCGAGTACTCAGCCGGAACCGATTTCCGATTACGCGCAGCGCATCGGCGACGCGTGGAAGATCGGCCGCGCCGGCGCGGGCGACGGACTGCTGATTGTCGTGGCGAAGGACGACCGCAAGATCTGGATCGCGGTGGCCAAGGCGCTCGAAGGAGCGATTCCCGATGTCGCGGCCAAGCGCGTGATCCGTGAGTCGATCGCGCCACGCTTCAAGGATGGCGCTTTTGCCGCCGGCCTGTCGGCGGGACTCGATTCGATCTTCAAGCTGGTTGAAGGTGAGGGCCTGCCCGCGCCGATCGGTGTTTCCGGCCGCCAAGTCGATGCCGGCGAAAGTATGATGACACTGCTGGTCCCGTTTATCGTCGCTGGCATCGCGATCGGCGCGCTGCTGCGCCGGGTTTTCGGCAAGCCGGGTGCGCTGCTTGCCGGCGGCGGTGCCGGAGCTGTCGCGGGCTGGATGCTTTCATCGATTGCGTTCGGTGTCGTGGCGGGTGTCGCGGTGCTGATCTTCTCGCTGATCGCCGGCGTCGCGCAAAGCGCCGGACAGGTGCTCGGTGGACGGCGCGGCGGCATCTTTCTTCCTGGCGGATGGGGCGGTGGACACGGCGGTGGCTGGCCCTCGGGCGGCGGTGGCGGCTGGTCGTCCGGCGGTGGCGGGGACTTTGGCGGCGGCGGTGCGGGAGGAAGCTGGTGATGAGCGTCGCACGCTGGTTCAGGCACTGGATCCGCACGCCGCGCTCGGTCAATCGTTTGTTGCCGCCGGAGGCGCTGGATCGCATCCGCGCCGCGATCGCGCAGACGGAAACGCTGCATGCTGGCGAGATCCGCGTCGCGGTCGAGGCAGCGCTGCCGTGGAGCTACCTGCGAAGGAATGCGCCGGCGCGTCAGCGCGCCACGATGGTGTTTTCCAAGCTGCGCGTCTGGGACACCGAGGCCAACAACGGCGTGTTGCTGTACGTGGATCTGGCCGATCGCGCGATCGAAATCGTTGCCGATCGCGGCATCGCACGCCATGTACCGCGCCACGATTGGGAGGCGATCTGCAACACGGTGCGCGAACATTTCCGCGGCGATGCATTCGAGGCTGGGGTGATTGCGGGCGTGCAGGCGATCGGCAGGCACCTGGCGCAGCACTTTCCTCTCGCGCCGGGCGCGGCCAATCCCAACGAGTTATCGGACAAGCCGGTCGTGCTGTGAGCATGGTGGAGCGGCTGCTTGCGCCAGATGCGCAACTCGCCGCGATCGCGGGCGGCATCGCCCGCGCGCCGCGCGCGAGCCTGGCGCGATTGCTCACGACCATGATTGCCGGTGCGACGTTCTCGGGCGCGGCCATCTACGTCGGCACGCGCTGGCTGACGACCTTGTGGAATTTCGATCTCGGTTTCGTGCCCGTGTTCGCAGAGCGCGTCGATCCGCTGCGCGCCACGCTTTTCGTCATGTTCGCCGGACCGCTGTTGCTGGCCGCGGCGTTCGCGCTCATTGCGCCATTTTTCGGTCAGCCACGTCGCCCATTGGCCGCGCTTGCGGTCGCGGTGATCGGCATGACGCCCATCTACGTCGTCGGCGCGTTGATGTTCTTCATGCCGGCGGTGCTGCTGATGCTGCTTGCGTTCCTGGCGAGCTGTTTTCGCTGGAGTCGCGGTGCGCAGCATCTGCTCGGCGTGCCGGCGGGTGAGACCGCGGAGTTCATGGCCATCACGCTGATTGCCACTTCGGTCGCGCTGCAAGTCGCGAGCAGCCTGGCGGCCGATCTGTTTTAGGGTCGTAAGCTTGGATGGGTTGGCCCGACCAAGTGGGTACGCTTTCCTATCAATTGGAGAACCTCATGTCGATCCGCAATGTGCTTGGTGCGCAACCTCGTCCCGGCCACGAATTCGCTACGCTGGGCGGCGGCTGTTTCTGGTGTCTCGAAGCCGTTTACGAGGAGCTCGAAGGCGTGGTCGACGTCGAATCGGGCTATACCGGTGGCGCGGTGGCGAGCCCGAGTTATCAGGCCGTGTGCAACGGCGACAGCGGGCACGCGGAGGTCGTGCGCATCGAGTTCGACCCGGCCTGCATCAGCTTCCGCGAGATTCTCGAAGTTTTCTTCGCGATCCATGATCCGACGACGCTCAACCGTCAGGGCAACGACGCCGGCACGCAGTACCGCTCGGCGATCTTCTATCACTCCGAGGCGCAGAAGCGCATCGCCGAGGGCCTCATCGCCGAGGCGCAGCCGAGCTACGACGACGAGATCGTGACCCAGGTGGTTCCGGCCACCGACTACTACCGCGCGGAGACCTATCACCAGGAGTATTTCCGCCACAACGCCGCGCAGGGCTACTGCATGTTCGTGGTGGCGCCAAAGGTGGAGAAATTCCGCAAGACGTTCGCGGCCAAGCGAAGAAAGCGGACTGCCTGAATACGGCTGGTGGCGCGCTTCAGCGCGCCACCACCGCCTTCGCCAGCTCGACGCAACTCAGCGGCGAGCTGCCCTCCGCCTTGTTGTTCGCAATCACGAACGCCGGTTGTCCGCTCCTGATCGCGACGTGGATCAAGTGTGCGAGCGTGCCGCGCGTGACGATGTCGGCGTCGAGCAGGCGGTCGAACGGTGCGTAGCGGTTCTTCGCCTCGTCGTACCTGAAGCCGGCATGCAGGTTCCAGCGCACGACCAGCGACCCTTTCAGGCGCCAGTCATCGCCCTCTTCGGGCAGTGCGTCCATCGCGCGCAGCGCAGCGCTCTGGCGCGCCGCTTCGGGCATGCGCGCATGGATGCTCACGCATAGTCGCGCGCCGACCTCCCGTAGCATGCGCACGAAGCGCGGCGTCAGCAGTTCGGCGCTGCGTGGCTCGACCGCGTAGATCGGCTCGATGCCGTCAACATGTTTCGGCAGACGCGCGATGAACTCCCCGATGCGCGCAACCGTCGCATGCAGTTCCTCGGCCGGGTGCAGCAGTGCGCGCGGCAGCGGCGTGAGCTGAAATACCAGCGGCCCCGCCCGGGCGCGGAGCCCCTGGATTGCCGGCCGCACGAACTGATCGAGCGCGATGTCGGCCTCGAGAAAGTGCGGGTTCGGTGCATCGGGCTGACTACCTTGTCCGCGGATCACGGCGTCCGTGACCTGTGCCGGTCCTTTGACGACGAAGCGGAAATGTTCCGGCACCTGCTGCGCATAGCGCGCGTACGTATCGGAATCGAGGTTCTGATAGAAGCTTCGATCGATGCTGACCGTGCGCAGCAACGGGTGCTGCGCGTAAGCTGCCAGGCCGTTGCGCGCCAGTTGCCCTTCGGTGAATGCGCCGCCATAGACGATGCCCTGCCAGCCCGGAAAGCTCCAGGACGACGTGCCGAGGTAGACATTGGCCGGCAGCCGGTGGCCGAGGCGGACAAGTTCTTCTGTGAAATGTGCGGGGGCGATGTCCCCGCCCTGCGACGCGGAAGCGTCGTCGGCAAAGAAATCGCTGCTGGGACCCGGATCGCGGCGCGAGGTCATCGCGCCAGTGTGTCAAAACCGGGCGAATCCTGCAGCAGCGGTCAGTGCGTCGGCGTCGAGCGCGAAGCCGAGCAGCAGCAGTACAGCCACGCCCAGGGCGGCAATCAGGGACTCGACGAGTGCCAACCGGACCAGAAGCGTGCGTCGACGTTGCGACATGGTGCACCCTTTCGCATGCAATCAGCCTGGGCACATTGACAAGCAAATGCGGTGCCATGCCCGCGCGGTCGCGGCGCAAGGGTCCTCGGAAGATTCCGCTCAGAGCTGGCGGAAGCGCTCGATGATCGCTTCGGTGTTCATGCCGAGCTGCGTCTGCCCGCGCGTGACACCGCTGTGATACGGCTCAAGGCGATAGGTGAGCCTCACGCGCGTGCCGGCGCCGGGAACACTTTCCAGTTTCAATTGCGCGCCGATCTTGCCGGCGCGGGTGCGCATGTTGAGCAGCCCGCGGCCGCCCACGCGTTCGCCGGCAATGCCGCGCCCGTTGTCAGTCACGCGCACCTGCAGCCAGGGACCGTCGTCGGCAGGATCGACCGTCAACACCACCGACACCGCGCGCGCGTGGCTGTGCTTGAGCGCATTGGTCAGCGCCTCCTGCACGATGCGCAGGATCGGCAGAACCGCATCCGGGTTGATGTTCAGTTCCTCCGGCAGACCGCGCGCATCCCAGGTCAGTTCGATGCCCGAGGCGCGGAAACGCGGCTCCATGCGGTAGCGCAGGTTGCCGAGCGCGGCCAGCAGGTCGGTGTTGCCCTGCGCGAGTGCATCGATTGCCAGGCGCATGTCGTCGATCGACTCGCGCAGTATCTGCGCGACCTGGTGCTGCGACAGCGCGCCGCGCTCGACGAGCATGAGCGACGACAGTAGCTGGCTGCCCAGGCCGTCGTGCATGTCCTGCATGATGCGCGTGCGCTCGGCGGCGGTGGCCTGCACGCGCTCGCTCTCGCGCAGTCGCTCGTAGTTGCGCTTGAGCAGCTGTTCGCGCTCGCGCACGCGCGTTTCGAGGTCGCTGCGCGCGAGTTCGGCGTCTCTCAGCACGCCCATGAAACGATCGACCAGCGGCGCGGCCAGCGCCACCAGCAGCAGCGGCCCGGCCCAGTGCAGCGCGAGCGACTTCGCCTGCGGCAACCAGCCCTCGACCACCGCATAGTCGTGGATCGCGGCACCGATCGTGATCGCAATCGCGCCCACCACAACGATCTGCAGGCGTTCGTGCTGGCGTACGCGCGACAGCACCGCATAGAAAAGTGCGGTGCCGGCGATGAGGATCAGGCCCGGCAGCCACCACTGGTCCAGATAGGGCGCCGCGAAACCACTGGTCGCGACCAGCAGGATCGGTCCGAGCGCACCGTAGGCGAGCGGCAGCCAGAAATCGCGCCGCACATCGCGACCGGCCAGCCGCAGTAGCGCGGTCGTCATCACGGCGGCAAAGATGCCGGTTGAGCTGTAGAACAGTGTCTGCATCCACAGGCGCGCGTCCAGCGGCACCGTCTCGATCACAAGGAATAGGCTGCGTGCAACCCAGAGCAGCGCCGAGAGCGTGAGCAGCCCGAGCGTGGTCTCGCGCCGGCGCAGCCACAGCACGCCAAAGATCAACGCCAGCAGCGCCGCCAGCGTGCCGCCGATCCACGGCAGCGTCGACGACAGGAAGAACTGGCGCTCGTAGCGCTCCGACAGGGTCGACAACGGTCCGACTTCGACGCCGGCCAGGGCGTGCACGCCGCCGCGATACGTGGTCTGCATCAGGATGACGTTGTCGCCTGCCTTGAGGACGCTCGGATCGATTGCGAGCAGGTGCGGCCGGCGCCAGCGCACGTCGGTCGCCTCGTCCGCCATGCGGATCTCGCCGATCACACGATCGTTGACGCTCACTCGGCCGCCATTGGTGGCAAGCGTCAGCAGCAGCGCCCAGGCGTCGGTGGGTTGCGCACTCAGCCTGAAGCGCAGGCGCAGCGCCACGCCCTGCAGCGATGACTCCTCTGCCGCGGTCCAGCGCAACGGCAGATCGAGCGTCGTCCACTGCGCATTGGCTGCGGGCGGTGCCGCTGGTGCCGTCTGCGCCCAGTCGACGACCGCGAGCGGATCGGCACGTGCGGGCAAGACGGCAAGAGAGGCAAGAAAAACGGCCGCCATGAGGGCGGCCGTCGGTATGCGGAGTATTCGCACCGTGCGCATCAACCGCGCAAGAGCCCCATTTGCGTCGCTTCGTAAACCGCCTCGCCGCGCGAGTGGACCGCCAGCTTGCGGTAGATCTTCTTGATGTGCGCCGTCACCGTGTGCGGCGATATGCCGAGGATCTCGCCGATCTCGTTGAAGCTCATACCCTTGGCGAGCAGTTGCAGGATTTCGGTCTCGCGCGCCGACAACGGGTTGTTCTCCGGCGCGGTGGGCGAACGCGTCGACGTGCCGCCCATGCGATTGCGGATCGCGCGTAGCACGCTGCGTGCCACCACGGGGCTCACCGGCGAGCCGCCGGCGCGCAGCAGCTTGATGCACGAAATCACGTCGGCCGGCGTGGAGTCCTTGAGGATGTAGCCGGTGGCGCCGGCTTCGATCGCGCTCACCACATGCTGCTCGTCGCCGAAGACGGTGACCACCATGATGTCGGTGTCGGGGCGGCGCTGGCTCACCGCGCGGATCAGTTCCGTGCCGTTGCCGTCCGGGAGCCCCAGGTCGATCAGCAGTACATCGAATTCCTCGCGCTCGATCAGCGACTGCGCGTCGCGCTTGTTCGACGCCACGCCGACCAGTCGCATCGACGGCTCACTTTCGATGATCTGGGTGAAGCGACGGCGGAATTCGGGTTCGTCTTCAACGATCAGGATCGAAATCGGTTCGGTACTCATGGGTTTCCGTCCAGCGAGAGGCGCCTTCGTCCGGTCAAAGTAACAGCAAAGAGACAGCGCGCCTATTCTACTCACGCCGACCGCCTGTCGGACAGTGAAAATTCGGCCAAGGCGGCCTACCGTTAACGGATTAGGCCAAGGTCAATTTCACGGATGAATGTTCTCTAGGGCGCAAGCCGCTGGCGCTGCCAGCCATCGCCGCTGCGGGTGTACAGCAGCCGATCGTGCATCCGCGACGGCCGGCCCTGCCAGAACTCGATCGCAACAGGTCGTACGCGAAAACCGCCCCAGTGTGGCGGCCGCGGCGGGTTCAGGCCGTGTCGCAGGCCCATTTCGGCCGCCCGTGCCAGCAGCCAGGCGCGCCCGGCAATCGGCTGGCTTTGCGGCGAGGCCCAGGCGCCGATCCGGCTCGCGAGCGGTCGGCTGCGGAAATATTCGTCTGATTCGGCCGCAGCGACGCGCGCCACGTCGCCGTCGATGCGTACCTGGCGCTCCAGTTCCGGCCAGAAGAACAGCAGGCAGGCGCGCGCGTTGGCGACGAGCTCATTGCCCTTGCGGCTCTCGTAGTTCGTAAAGAAGACGAAGCCGTTTTCGTCAAAACCCTTGAGCAGGACGGTGCGCGCGGCGGGTCTCCCCCTGGCGTCGGCGGTCGCCAACGTCATCGCGTTGGGCTCGGGCAGTTGCGACTTCATCGCCTCGTCCCACCAGTGCGCAAACTGCCGGATCGGATCGGCGTCGGCGTGCGCCTCGTCCAGCGCGGCGCGTGCGTATTCCTTGCGAAGGTCGGCAATCAGCATATCGTCAGGTGCGTTCGGCGTGCCGCGCCAAGCGCTCCAGGTGCGGGTCGCGCAGGCCGGCGTCCCGCAGACTGTGCACGATGCGCTGCAGATACTCAAGGCTTGAGCCGTACATCCCGCAAGCGTGCCTCAGGATGTCGACCATCTCGCGTTCGGGCAGCTGGCCGCAGTAGTTGAACGCGTCGCGCCGGACCACGAAGGCCAGCGCGGTGACTGTCTGTGGCCGGTCGAGCCGGCGGCACGAGAGCCAGCGCGGGTGATACGAACCCATGAACATCTCGCGTTCCCACAGGCGCTCGAACTGCGCGTGCACCGCCGCCGGCACAACGCGATAGACCACACCGCTGCACGAGCCACCTCGATCCAGCCCCGCCACCAACCCGGGGCAGTCCTGCGTGCCGCGATTGCGCACCGAACGCAGGCACAACCGGCGGTGATAGCCGTAAACGCGTGCCGGGGCGCGACAATCGAAATCCAGTTCCGGATTCCAGATCAGCGAGCCATAGCCGAATACCCATAGCGGCGAGCGGCCGTTCCAGTGCGCGAGGGCCGCGTCGAGTGTGGCACGCATCTGCACCGGCGTCTGTCGCGGCGGCACCAGGGTCATCGCTTTCGTTGCCCTTTCAGCGCCGTGACGCCGCCGCCACCGAGCAGCGCAGCCATCACGCCGAACGCCGCACCGGCGCCGACGACGCTGCCGAGCGCGCCGAAGATCAACGGCAAGACGACATGGCTGCTGTTCATCACGGTCGTCCGCAATCCCAGCGCTTCACCGATGCGCCCTTCGGGCGAGCGGCTGTGCAGCAGCGACATTACATTCGGCTGCGCGGCCCCCAGCCCGAGCCCCAGCAGGAATGCGCATCCCGCCAGCGGCCATAAGGTGCCGAACCAAGGCATCAGCGCGAAAGCGACGGCGGCGGTGAACAAAGTGAAGGTGAGAACTTCCCACTCGCGAAATGATCGCGCCAGACGCGGCATGGCGAGCCGGATCGCGAAAGTCGCGACGGCGAAACTCCCGAGCACCAGTCCAATTTCCGATGCGCTCAGCCCGACGCGCGTGCCGTGCACGGGAATCATGAAGGTCTGCAGGTCCCAGGCTGACGATAGCAGCGCATTGAGCAGCAGGACGTTGCGGATCTCGCGGTAGCGCAACAGGTCGAACACCGGTGGCGGTTCGGCGCGCGCGCGTTCGGCGTGGCGCGTCGGCAAGTGCTGCCATTGATGCAACAGAAAGGTGAGCGCCACCACTGTCACAAGCGCGAATGACGCGAAGGTCAGGCGGTGGCCGACGCGGTCGATCAGGACCCCGGTCACGACCGGGCCGGTCAATCCCGACACCGACGCACCGAGCGCGAGCGACGAAAACGCGGCAGGAAGATTGGCCGGGTCGGCGCGTTGACCGACGAGGTTCTGCGTCGTCAACTGCACCAGCATCATGCCCGTGCCGACCAGCGAGGCCGCGACCAGCAAGGGCGCGATGTCGGCGACCGGATAAGGAAACGCCGCCGGCAGCACGGTGCCGCCAAGAATCATCAGCAGGCCGATCGCGAGTGGGCGGCGCGCGCCAACGGCGTCGAGCCAGCGGCCGGCGCGCACCGCAATCAGCATCGGCACCAGCGCAAAGAGCGCCATCAGCACGCCGACGGTGAAAGTCGACGCCTTGTTCGCCAGCGCATAGAGCGAGCCGTTCATGCGTGTGGACACGAAGGCAATGTGGGCGAACACCGCAAACGCAATGATCCGCGGCAGCGTCATGCGCGTCTTCTTTCCGGGACCCACGCCACCAGCGCCACGCCGGCGCAGGTGATGACGATGCCGACGACGCTCAGCGCCGACGGCACGACGCTGAACATCAGCCACTCGAGGATCACCGCCATGATCGGCGTGAGATAGAGAAGCGTCGTCACGCGCGTGGCTTCACCGCGTCGCATCAGCGTGTGCAGCGCGTTGACCGCGAAGATCGAGGCCAGGATGACCAGGAACGCGATCGCGCCGAGCAGCGGCCAGCTCCACCGCACCCGGAATCCCTCGACGGCCAGGGCAAGCGGCGTCAGCACGACGACCGTGGCGACGAACTGCACGATCGAGGCTGCGCGCAGATCGACGGTCGGGCAGAAAACACGCTGGTACAGCGTGCCCGCGGTGATCGCCACGAGCGCGACCAGCACCGAGGCTGTCGCGCCCCAGGTGACCGCACGTACATCGATCTTGTGCCAGACGACGAAAGCAACGCCCACCAGACCCAGCATCACGCCGAGCCATTGAAACGGCTTCAGCCGCTCGTGCATGAATGCGGCGGCGAAGAATGCGGTCACGAGCGGCTGCGTGGCCAACACGAGCGCGGTCACGCCGGCCGACATGCCGAGGTACTGCGAGTAGTGGCTGGCGCCCAGATTCGCTGCGTGCATCAGCAGCCCGGCAACGATCACGTGCGCCCAGTTGTTCGGGCCGGCGGGAAAACGCAAGGGTTCGCGCCGGTGCCACCAATAAAGCAGCGGTAGCAGCGCGACGATGCCGAACGCGAAGCGAAGCGACAGGAACGTGAACGGCGGTGCGTATTGCAGGCCGACCTTGGAGGCGAGGTAACCGGAGCCCCAGACGGTGACGAAGTACCACGCGAGAACGGGCGACGCGGTGAGTGGCGATGTTTTCTTCATTCGAGGCTGCGCGCGCGCATTGTCGCAAACCCCTGCCAATCGCGGAATCTGAAACAGTCATACCGTCGCACTACGCGCTGCGCAGGCAGGAAGGCATGAGCGTTGATCCGTTGTGCGCGTTCGGTCGCATCGCCGCCGTCGTTGCGGCGGCCGCGAATGCCCTCGCGGCAGCGCCGGAGACGGCCGTCGCGTACGAACGCGAAAGAAAGGCGTGCGGCAAACGGCGCCCCTGCGTCATCTACTCGAAGCTACTGCTCGAGCTTGATCGCCTGCCACTTGACCAAGTCGATGATCTTGTCGCGCTCGGCGACGATCTGGGCGCGGAACTGCTTCGGCGTATTGCCCACCGGCGCCGCACCCTGCTTGCGCAATTTCTCGCGCACATCAGGTGATGCCAACGCCTTCGCGGCCGCCTCATGCACGCGCTTGATGATCGCCTCGGGCGTCTTCGGCGGTGCAACCAGGCCGTACCAGACCTGATCGTTGACCGGCGCCATGCCGAGCCCGGAGAGCGTCGGCACGTTGGGCAGCACATCGAGCCGCTTCGGCGCCGCCACCGCGAGAGCGCGCAGCTTGCCCGACTGGATATGCGGGAGCGACGACGGAATGTTGTCCATCAGCACCCCGACCTGGCCGGCGAGCACGTCGTTCAGCGCCGGACCCACGCCGCGATAGGGAATGTGGACCAGGAAGGTCCCGCTCGTGACCTTGAACAGTTCTCCCATCATGTGGCCGATGCCGCAGGTACCTGAGGATGCGTACGACAGCTTGCCCGGGTTGGCCTTCAGGAGCTTCACGAAGTCGGCCATGTTGGTTTGCGGTACCTTGTGCGGGTTCACCGCGGTCACGTTCGGCACCGCGGCCAGATTGGTGATCATCGAAAGATCATCGGGCGATTTGTACGGCAGCCGGGGATTGCAGGCCGGATTGACGGCCATCGTCGACACGGTCGCGCTGCCGAGCGTGTAGCCGTCGGGCGTTGCCTTGGCGACCTCGACAGCGCCGATGGCACCGCCACCGCCGCCGCGGTTTTCCACCACGATCGGCTGGCCGAGCTGACGGCCGAGCTCATCGGCGACCAGCCGGCCGATGATGTCGGTCGTGCCGCCGGGTGGGAAGGGAATGACCAGCCGGATCGGTTTGCTGGGGTAACCCTGCGCGGATACCGCAAGCGGCAAGGCAGCAAGCGCCGCGAGCAGCAGGCGCGCAACGAACGAAGGCATGCCGATGTCCATGTCCGAACGGCGCGCTCAGGGCGCCGTCGGGGCGCGAGGCTATCACGCGATGCGTTGCCTTCGCGCCCGGAGCAAAACGCAGAAACGCGCTGTGTCGCTAAGCCTCGCGTACCAGCAGCAGCGGTGTCGTGCTGATGTGCGCCACGCGCGTGGCGACCGATCCGAGCACCGCGCTCTTGAACGCGCCATGGCCGTGCGAACCGAGCACGAGCACGTCGAGCTTGCGCCTTTTTGCGAACGCCGCGATTTCCTCTCCCGCCGCGCCGACGAGGCAGGCCTCCTCGAAATTCACGCCCTGCTGCTCGAAGAGCTTGCGCAACGGGGCGACCGCGGTTTCGAACGCCTTGTGCTGCATCGCCTGGATCTCGTCCGGCGAGTACGCCGGTAATGCGAGGCCGGCCATGTCAGGCATGACTGCGCCCGCAAAATCCGGCACCACGTGAATCAGGGTCAAGGTGGGCTTCGCGCCGAACAGATCACGATGCTTCAGCACGTACTTCACCGCTGCGCGGCCGAACTTGCTGCCATCGACGGCAATGCCGGCGCGCAGCGAATCGCCGCGCGGCGCGGCGCGATTGCGAACGACCAGCACAGGCTTGGTCGTGTGCGCGAGTACCGCATGGGTCACAGAACCGAGCACCAGTTGCGCCAGCGCGCCGTGCCCGTGCGACCCCATCACGATCAGGTCCGCGTTGCCCTTGTCGGCGCGGCGCGCGATTTCCTCCGGCGCGTGGCCCACGACGTAGCCGCTCATCGCCGCCATCCCGGCCTTGCTGAGCACCGCGAGCGACGATCTCAGTGCACGGGCGGCCTCGTCGTCGTGATACGACTTGACGACCGACTTGCCCACGACGCCGGCGGCGCGCGCTGGCACCGGCGCCTGGACGTTCAGCAACTCGACGGCCGGATTCTTGCCGATCAGCGTGCTGCGCGAGGCGACGAACTCGACCGCGGCCTTGCTGAACTTGCTGCCGTCCACCGGGATCAGGATTTTCATCTACTTCCTCCGCGTCCATCCCTGCAACTGGTGCGGTCAGTTTACGGCAGCGGCGCGCGTGCCAACGCGCGCTGGCTCAAGGCGAAGGTCGACGCGGCCCGCTCGGGATCAGCACCGCGGCGCCGCGTTGCGGAGGCCTTGTTCATCGGGCAGGTTCTGAATCCGAACGGCGAACACGCCGGGCGCACGTCCATCAATCCAGTGGCCAATGGCAGCAGGCCGATCCAGCCCCATGCCGCGACTGCATTCGTCAACCTCAAGTCGATCAGTCCGATGCCGGCGACAACGCGCAGGGCGCGATCCGCACCGCCCGCGTTCCGTCTCATTTGTCGCTGCGTTTGAGTATGCCTTTGGCGCCCGCACGCGGACGAATGAACAGACGCCAAGGATTGGAGGCGGCCGACTCAGCGACCTTCGCCGCCATGCGTCGACGCGTGACCGGTCGAAAGCGTGCGCAACTCGCGCGGCTGCAGGATTTCGATCGCGCCACGGCCAAGCTTCACCCATCCATGCGCCTCGAACTGCTTGAGCATCCGGCTTACCGATTCGCGCGACACCGCCAGTTCATGCGCCAGTTGCTCATGCGATGTGACGATGTGCTGTCCCTTGCCCAGCAATGCGGATGCGAGCCGTTGATCGAGCCGCTGAAAGCCGATCGATTCGGCGAGCTCGACGAGCCGCACCAAGCGCTCGCCGAAGAGATGGAACACCTCTTCGCGGAACGGCCGGTGCTCGGCCACGAGCCGGTCGAACACCGCACGTGGCAGTGTCGCGATCTCGACATCGGTTGCACATTCCGCGTGCGCGTTGTAACGCGCATTGCCGAGCAGGCAGCTGGTCGACAGCACGCAGCTTTCGCCGGGCACAACGTCGTACAGCACGAGTTCGCGGCCGTTTTCCATCGTGCGCGCGATGCGTACGCGGCCCGACAGGATGATCGGAAATGCGCTGCACGAATCCTGCTCGCGGAACATCGGCGTGCCCGCCGGCGCGCGCGTCACGCTGAGCTTGCGTTCCACCTCGTCGCGCAGCGCGGCAGGCAGGCCCGCCAGCGACGGGTAGGCGGCGACCACGCGCGCGAAGGCAGCGGCGGCCTCGGTGTTTTTCTTTTCAATCATGTACTGCGTTCCGATCGGGATGATTCCGGCGCGAGTGTCGCCCTTCATCACGCAACGCATGCAGCTCGCGACGCAGCGCGCTGACTTCGCGCCGCAGCGTGCGGATGTCCTGGTGCAGTTCGCGCTGGAATTGCTTTTCTTCCTCGCCGATAAAGAGTGCGGCAAACGCTGCCGTTGTCACCGACAGGATGCCGAACCCGAGCAGCACCATGAACGCGGCAAAGACGCGTGATTCCGGCGTGGTTGGCACGATGTCGCCGTAGCCCACCGTCGCGCCGGAAGTGAACGCAAGCCAAAGCCCGTCGGCATACGAATTCACCGTAGGCTCGAGCCAGTAGAAGCCTGCGCCCGCCAGCGCGAGCATGACGCCGCCGACCACGACCACCCAGGCGAGCCGCATCGGTGCGAACGAAGACAGCAGCGCAAACGCAAGCCGGCCCGCGACCATCGCGCTGAAGACCAGACGCAGCACCCACTCGCTGACAGTCCAATGTGCCGGATGGCCGCCAATCGACGCGACCGCGCCCAGCAGGATCAGCCCGTCGAGCCAGTAGCGGCGGAAGAAGGCGCGGCGGTCCTGCACGCTGCGCCAGACCAGCAGCAGATGGCCGGCGAGCCCGATGGCGACAATCGCGTACAGCGCTTCACCCAAATGCCATTGCCATTCCTGCCGGCCAGCGAGCATCAGGTAAAACGCCGGAATGCTCAGCGTGAGTAGAGCCAGCACAAGCCAGCGCAGCCGCTCGTGCAGGTGCTCCGGTGGTGCGCCGGCGCGTTGATCTTCCTCAGAAAAGTCAAAAAAGCGCGCGAGTTGCGACGTCATGGACCGCTCCTTGAACGGCCAGTCTCGCCGCGGGCGGCGGGCCGGCGCTTGATAGACATCAAGTGCCGCAAGGGGCATCCCGGCTTGTGGAGTGCCATTTCAGCCGCAATATGCACAGCCGAGCTGCCTACCGGGGCCGTTCGTGTTGAGTCCGTCGAAGCATGAACGGCGAACGGCGAGAATGTACAGATGTTTTCGGCGTTAACCTGTGGCGCATTGATCCCTCGACAGGCTCAGGACGAGCGGCCCTGTGATCGGCGTCGCGAAGTCCTCGCGACCCGGACTCTTCCGCGAGGAATGCAATGAACCCCACCGAAAAGCAGGCCGTCCTGACGATCGCCTTGCTGGCGGCGTTTGCCGACAGCAACAACTCCGACGCCGAGCGCGACGCCGTGCGCCGCGTGGCCGAATCACTCGGCGGCGATGAGGTCAACGCGGCCGCGCTGTACCAGGACGTGCTGCTCAAGCGCGTCACGGTGGCGAGCGCCGCGTCGCAATTGACGCGGCCCGAACTCCGGCAGCTCGCGTACGAACTCGCCGTCGGCGTGTGCGATGCGGACAAGCTGCGCAACGATGCGGAGACCCTGTTCCTGGCCGAACTCGGCAACGCGCTCGGCCTCACGCAACCGCAGATCGCGCAGCCCGCGGCCACCGCTGATGCGCTCGCCACCGTGCCATTGCACGGTGGCGTGCAGGCTGAGGCGGCTGCGCTGCCCGGCGCGGTGGTGTCGAGCCAGCCGTCGGTCTCCGACGCCGAACTTGACCAGATGATCCTCAACTACTCGATCCTCAACGGCGCGCTCGAACTGCTGCCGCCGTCCATGGCATCGATGGCGATCATCCCGCTGCAGATGAAGATGGTGTATCGGGTCGGCAAGGTGCACGGCTACGAGCTCGACCGTGGCCACATCAAGGACTTGCTCGCCGCGATGGGCGTGGGGCTCACCGGCCAGTATCTCGAAGATATCGGCCGCAAGCTGGTCGGCGGCCTGTTCGGTCAAATTGCGGGTGGAATCATCGGCGGGCTCGCCCGCGGCGCGACTGGTATCGCATTTTCATTTGCGACCACCTACGCGCTCGGCCAGGTGGCGAAGCGCTACTACGCCGGCGGGCGCACCATGTCCACGCAGATGCTGAAGGACACGTTCAACGACATGCTCGGCGAGGCGCGCGGCCTGCAGGCGAAGTACATGCCGCAGATCGAGCAGCAGGCGCGCACGGTCGACGTCAATCAGATCGTGCAGATGGTGCGCAGCCAGTAGCGCGACTTGAAATCACGTTCGGCACCGCGAACGTAATCGCTTGGCGTGATTCCAAGTCGCGCTCGATCGGTCGGGATCGTTGCTCGCTTTGCCGCCTAGC
>Ga0209048_10000707_pt1 | contig 35300 bp, 45 predicted proteins | sample FrelakmetCRP12CR_FD_187146 | JGI IMG/M metagenome (GOLD analysis project Ga0209048, IMG submission 187146) | Freshwater lake sediment microbial communities from the University of Notre Dame, USA, for methane emissions studies - CRP12 CR (SPAdes)... | ecosystem: Environmental > Aquatic >...
CCCCCCGCCGTATTGAAGAAGCCGCCGCAGGTCCGGGACCCGCCGGCATCCTCGAAGATCTCCCCGCGCAGTCGGAAACTGTACTGCTCGGTAAAATCATGAGTCAGGTAGGCGGCCACGCCGTTCCAGCGCGCATTCGCCTTCCCGGTCGTCGCCGCCACCGGATTGCTCGCCTCATTGACGTAGTACGGCTCGACCACCACCGTGTCCTTGTCCGATGGTTTCAGCGTGATGATGAGCCCATTGGCAAAGCGTTTGGCCGAGGGGTTCCCGGCGGCCCCGCCGGTCGGAGTAGGACCGGTTGAGGTGGTACCTGGGGCCGGAGTAAAGGTATCTCCGAAGTTCCGGTTCGCTTGTTCCGGGCCATAGGACCCGTACCAGCTGACTCCGGCCTTCTCATGCGGGGTCAAAGCCAACAGGTACTCGATCGTCTTTCCCCGATTGTTGTCGTCGATATTGTCCCAGCCATTCACGACACCGAACGACGCGAGAACCATGGGATTGAGCTGGTAGGTGAAGCGGATGCCGGTCGTGGTGAACGCTTGCCCCAGTCCGAACATGAAGGAGCGGGAGAAGTTGTTGTTCTCGAAACTGTTGATCACCTCATACCCGATCAGCGTATTCATCTTGCCGGCCTGAATCTTGAACCCATTGCCGATCGGCAGAATGTACTCGGCATAGAGTTCTTGAAAATCCAGCTCATCGTTGCTGGTGCCCGGTTGATAATTGGTACGGGCCCGCGTCACGCGAGAGTCTTGACCAAAGTTGAGCCGCGCGCGAAAGCCCGCGCGGTCCAACGCGCTGCCCCCCGCCTCCGCCGGGCGCTCCACCATCAGTTGGAACAGGTGCGCCATGAACGCGTTGGCGTTTGTGTCGAAGATATGCAATTGATTGAGGTCGCTGTTGGGATTGTTGAAATTTTGCGTATAGGCCACATCCAGGAAGCCCGAGGCCTTAAACCCCAGGGTCTTCCAGAGCGACGGCGCGTCCGCTTTCTTCTCTAACGTATCCAGCCGCTCCTCCACCGTCGCCGTCGCGGCCGGAGCCGGAGCTGGAGCTGGAGCCGGCACTTGGCCGAACACCGACTGGCCGCCGATCAGCGACACCAGCACCCATAAACACAGGCCCATAAGACTGCGTCCTGACATGATGACGTCCTCCCTCGTCTGAATTGGTGATTTCGTTGTTTCTTGCCTCTCTCACCACGACGACGTCGTCGCCACGCACGCCATTGTGCGCAACCCCCAGCCACTCACCGTCTACTCGACACTCACATCCACATCGATTCCCACAAGCCAACATATACAGCTCGCGTCTCAGCATCCATCCGATCACGAATGGCTGCTTTTCAGTTTTTCCCACAATTCGGTTCACCCGCACCATCGTGATTCAACCTGCTCGAATGAGGTAAAAAAAAACGCCCTCTAGCCCGCTGGGGCCGGAGGACGCCATTGTCCATGCCGCACTATCTTGAGGCCGGTGGGAAACGCCGTTGTTCCCCTGTCCGATGGGCACCCTTGTAACATGTCCCAGGAAAATCTGTCAACGTGTGTTCTTTCCCGGTGGCACTTTCGATTCTTTCCGTTCCCCCTTTCTCGAATAGAGCGTTTGACGCATTCCTAGGACGGACAATTTGGAACACACTGTAAGTGGATACTTACCGTGTGAGTTAAGGTCGCATCTCGTCTTCTACTAATGGGACTGCCGAAGATCAGCTTGCCGCACCGCTGTTATACCGGCAACAGGCCCATCCGGCCAAAACCGAAGCGGACAAGTATGAACGGACCGCTGCTTCGATCAAGGCAAATGAAGATCCCGAAGGGTTCCGCCGTAGTGGACTCATGACAGCGCCGCATGAGGCCAAGGCCCGAACCATCCTGGGCAAGCAGCAGCCTCAGCAGGAGGGCCCGCGAGGACTCTAGCATATCCGCATTGGACGCCCGGATGATCTCGACTCAGCGGCCAATCAACCCATCGGACAAATGAGCCTGTCCCCTCTCGCACCTTTCTCGGTTCGGATGCCGATCTTTGCGTGATGAGGGATACTTTCCTTCCTCACTTCTATTTGGCCGCGTACTTAGCTTTTTCCGTTAACAGCTCCGCCTCAAGGCGATGGACTTTCGCACGATAGCGAAATTCGGCCGCCATGGAGCTGTGCGAGTCCGCCGCCATTTTCAACCCGTCGCGCCTGAACCCTTTCGGGTCCATGGTCGGAGTAATGGCAGACCCTTTCTTTTCGTACCGCTGGGCTTCCGCTTCACGTCGCTCCGCATCCTTGTCGTGCTGTGCCGCGATATCGAGATGTTCCTGTATCGCGTCCTTCATCTCATCTCCGCTCGCCTGCGCCTCCGGGAGCCCAGTTGTGCCGGATACGTCAGGCTGATGCCACAGTGCTGGCAGGCCGATTGCGACAATCGCGAGAACTCCGACGACACCTATAACCATTCGCATGCGTGTGCGCATTGGATAGTACCTCCTCCTTCATTAAGTGAGAATTGCGATTGCCATAGAGGCCGACTCTCGATCGACACCTATCGGCGTATGGCCCTGTCAAAAAAAACGTCCTCTGGCCGGAGGCCGGAGGACGCCATTGTCCATGCCATACTATCTTAAGGCCGGTGGGAAACGCCGTTGTTCCCCTGTCCGATGGGCACCCTTGTAACATGCTCCAGAAAAACCTGTCAACACCCTTCTCCCTCACGCATTCAGAGAGTCTTTCTCGCTACCTTTGTACTCCAATCCTCATGCACTGACTTGGGCACAGTCTGACCTGGCGATGACCTATCGCCTGTGCTAGACTTCAATTTCACGTATGACTCCCTCATCGCAACACTCGACAAGTCGACGGTCTCACAAGCCATGGTTGCTGCTGGCCCTGTACTGTCTTGTCGTCACCGCCTGTGGCACGACCGCCCCGGCCGGCAAGGTCCTCTTTGAAGATCCCAGGGGAACCGTGTCGCTTAAGCCGATTCCGGATCGTTCCTTCCAGGCCAGTCACCCGATCAACCTAGAGCCAGCCCTTCTTGCTCAGGTATTGAAAGGCATAGGAATTCAGGATCAGGAGCATGGCCTTCAGAAAATGCTCGCAGGACCAGCATCTTCCGTCCCCGTCTTCTCGGAAGATCAGATCCGGTTCCTCGCTCCACTGCTTGCAGAAGGCTTACGTAAGGCAGCACCAGATCAGTGTGTCGAGTATCATGTCCAGGCTACGAGCAAAGGTTCTGCATTAGAATCATCGACTACGGAAACCACCGCAGGCTCGCTTTACACCTATGGCGTATCGCTATACTTCTCGCTGTCTCAGTATCGATATGCTCCGACCAGGACCGACACGCAGAACCTCCGTCACGGACGCCTACCCGATTCCACAGGCCTGGTTAACCATACCCTCGTTTTTACTCCGAGCGCAGCCCAACGGTCCGAGAGCTTTGATCGGCCGACCGGAGGGACATCGACCGACAAGTATCTCGCCATCGATTATCGGCTTCTGCAGCAGACCTCGCCCCCGCCGGCAGCCGCTGTGCTAGCTGCGCCTCTGGCTGAACGCGTGGCGGAGCCAGTTCGCAATCCTGTGCCAACGGAAGCCTTAGAGGCCCGCGACAAGGAGATCCGGACACTCAAAGATCTGGTCATCAAGAAAGAATTAGAGTTGGACAGTCTCAGGAAGGAACTGCAATCTACCCAAAAACAACTCGATAGCCAAAAACGGAAATCCACGCCACAGTCCAAGCCCCAACAGGCAGCCCCATAGACGTCACGCCTGAGATTCCACGGTCCGCTCAGCCGGGGCAATAAAATACTTCCCCATGAGATGCTCAACAAGACCACCCTTCTCGTTCGTCGCTGGTGAAGCGTTATTCGTCGCTCGCAGCAGAATCAGATGCAAAATTCCCACGAGATACCTTTCACGCTTCACTAGTGTCGAGAGCGAGGCGAGAACGACGTCTGGAAAGCGGGGGGCCGAGGCGGGAGGGTGAGCAGCGCGACTGTTTCAGTATCCTGTTACGAGTTACGATAGCCGTTCGTGATCGGCATCCGCCGATCCTTGCCCAACCCGCGATGCGTAATCTTGATGCCAACAGGAGCCTGCCGTCGCTTGTATTCGCTGCGATCGACCAGCCCTACCACGCGCAACACCACCGCCCGTTCAATCCCCATCGCGACAATCTCTTCCACCGACCGATCTTCTTCGACGTAGGCTTTGAGGATCGGATCGAGCAGCGCATAAGGCGGGAGGCTGTCCTCGTCTTTCTGATTGGGACGCAGCTCCGCGGTTGGCGGCCGATCGAGAATGCGCTTGGGAATCACCGCCGTCTTGCCCCGCCGGTTTCGAAGCGCTGCCAACTCGTAGACCATGGTCTTCGGCACGTCTTTGATCACGGCGAACCCGCCGGCCATGTCGCCGTAGAGGGTCGCGTAACCGACGCTCATTTCACTCTTGTTGCCCGTCGTCAGGACGAGATGCCCGAACTTATTTGACCAGGCCATGAGGATATTGCCGCGAATGCGGGCCTGGATATTTTCCTCCGTCGTATCCGGAGGTTTTCCCTCAAACGAAGGCGCCAGCGACTTCAAATAGGCATCGAACGTTGAGGTGATCGCGATGGTCCGGCACTCGATGTTCAATCGACTGGCCAATTCCGCCACATCCTCGCCGCTTTCCCGCGACGTATAAGGCGATGGCATGAACAGACCAAGCACATTTTCCGAACCGATCGCATCGACAGCGATGACGGAGGTGAGCGCTGAGTCGATGCCTCCGCTTAATCCGATGACAACGTGTTTGAATCCGTTTTTCAGGACATAGTCCTTGACCCCCAACACGAGAGCCCGATAGACCTCCTCAAGCTCGCCTAGCGGTGGCGCGAGCGAGGGCACGGCGCGCGTTCGTTTCGTCTTTGTGGTTGAGACCTTCACGGCAACGCGATCAATGAGCGCCGCTGCTTTTCCGCTCAGGCTCCTCCTTCGTCCGTGGGCCATCCGTCCCCGAGCCACTGCTTCTACGTTGAGATCGGCCACGATGAGATCTTCCTGAAACGCAGGCCCTCTGGCAATGACCTCGCCAGTTTGATCGAGAATCACACTGTTGCCGTCGAAGATGAGTTCGTCCTGCCCCCCGACGGTATTCGTATAGGTCACGATGACCCCATTCTCCCGAGCCCTCGTGACTAGCATCTGCTCGCGGAATCGACTCTTCCCCATATGGAACGGTGATGCGTTGATGTTGACAATCACGTCGGCTCCAGCCGCCGCCTGCGCTCGCGTCGGCCCGTCTGGAAACCAAATGTCTTCACAAATATTGACGCCAATCGTGACGCCGCGAAGCCCGACCAACGACAGCCTTCGCCCGGGATGGAAGTAGCGGCCTTCATCGAACACCCCATAATTCGGCAAGAGCCACTTACTGTAGGTCGCCACTGGAAGCCGGTCGGCTATGATTGCCGCGGCGTTGTACAATTCGTGCCGATCGGCTGAAACCACAGAAGGCGGTCCTGGCTTCGCCCGGACCATCGTCCCCTGTCCGACATAGCCGACGACTGCCACGATTCCGCTGCACTCGCGGGCAATCTCGTCCAGCGCGCGCCGATTGTCGTCCACAAAACCAGGCTTCAAAAGAAGATCCTCAGGGGGATACCCGGTCACGGCCAGTTCAGGAAACGCCACCAGATCGGCTCTGGCCTTTCGCGCCTCTTTAATCCAGGACTTGATCAGACGTGTGTTCCCAGCGATGTCGCCGACCGTCGGATTGATTTGAGCCATGGCGATCCGAAGAATTCTCATAGGAAGCTTTCAGCGACCAGCTTGTACGCCATACGCACGATCTCCTTGCTCCGTAAGCTGATGGCTGCTAATCCTATCAAACAAAAACACCCTCTGGCTGACCCTGCATCTGGGAAAAGCCGGAGGACATCATTGTCCTTATACCGGCGTGATATGTGACTAATCTGGAGACTCGGTTGCCTCCTCAAGAGTGGTCACAGGGCGCCGCCCGACCTTTGCTCCTGTCAAATCACCTTATCTAACTCGAGGCCGTCTATCAATACTTTCTCCAAGCGACCGGCGGGAGGTTCCAGAGTTCCGCACGGACGGCAGCCCATCTCAATCCCGTCGTCGCTCCGCCCGCTCGTCAATGTCTCCAGCCAGCAGGATGGCTTCTGCGATTTCCCGCATGGACTTTCTCAGGTCCATGCTCTGCCTCTGGATCAACTTGAAGGCCTCGTCTTCGGATAATTTCTTAGACCGCATCAGATAGCCTTTGGCCCGTTCCAGCAGCTTCCTGACGGCCAGTGCTTCCTGCATCTCAAACGACTTTTCCATCAGCGTCGTGTGCTCAATTGCGATGGCCGCCTGATTGGCAATGGCTTGCATCAACCGCACTTCCTCCGAGGTAAAACTGTGGGGCATGGAGGTATAGCTGTTGATGACCCCAACCGCCTTGTCCCGCATCATCATCGGCACAGACAGCAGAGATACCAGTCCCTCTTTGGCCGCCAAATCCGGATACATAAAGTCCCGCTCCTTGGTGACGTCCGCCACAATGATGGGCCTGCGCTCCTGCACCGCGCGCCCGCTGATACTTTGCCCTGTCTTGAGAGGGGGCTTCCGGCGATACTTTTCACTCAGGCTCTGAGTCGCGGCAATACGTAATTCCCCGGTATCCCCGTCCAAGAGCATGATCGAACAAATCTTCGATCCCATCATCTGAGCCGTCATCGTGACAATCAGTTGAAGCACGTCATCGATGATGCGATTCGAAGCGACCGTTTCCGACACTTGAGACAGCGTCTCCACCTGAAGCGCCTTTCGCTTCATTTGGTCGTAGAGTCTGGCGTTCTCGATGGCACCGCCGACTTGATTCGAGATAGTGGAAAGCAGGGCCAGCTCATCATCCCGATAACGTCGCGATCGCTTGTGTTGCACATTGATGACGCCGGTCACTTCCTTCTTCACCATGATGGGCACCGACACAAACGCCTGATAGCGATCCTCGGGAAGGTTGTTGAAAAACTTGAACCGTGAATCTTCGCTGGCATTGCTGGGGATGACCACACGAGTTCTCTCCCGCGCGACCCAGCCTGTGATGCCTTCCCCCAATCCAATGGTGATGCGACCAATCAGTTTCGGGTGGGGATTCTTAGAGGCGCGAAGAATGAGCTCATCTCGACCATCGGACAACAGATATAGCAGGCAGGCGTCTGCCTTGGTTACCTCAACAACGACCTCGACAATGTGCTTGAGGACTGCTTCGAGATCCAGTTGGTTGCTGATTGACTCAGAGATTCGATGGAGCACATCGACTTCGCGTGTTTTTTCCCGCAAAGCCTGTTGGAGGTGCGCCACAGATGGCGCGCGTGGGGTCGTCATAGGATGCTTACTTTCTGGCACTCGCCTTTCGACGGATAAGACTCTTGCCTTGCGGCCGACCACTCGACAATCGGCTCCCACGGCCATGCTTGCTCTGAAACCACTCGGCACAGACCTGCTGCTCGATCGGCCGAATGACCACCTCCCCGATCCGCACCGGCCATACCCCCATGACCCTCCCCCCGACCACCTTTTTGTCATGTTGCATGGCGCTCCACAGGGACGTAAAGGATATCGGTGAGACCTGATCGGACAACCCAGCGCGCTGCACCAGACTTCTGATCCGTTCGACAACCTCTCGCCCACACAGCCCCATGTGACAAGCCAAATCCGCTTCCTGGACCAATCCGATCCCAACCGCTTCACCATGGATCAGCCCACGATAGCCTGCGAGGGACTCCAGTGCATGTCCGATGGTATGGCCGTAATTGAGAATACGTCGTCGGTCCGACTCCCGCTCATCCGCTGCAACCACCTGCGCTTTGATCTCACAGGATCGTTTGATAACGTGAATAACCGGCTCTTCCTCGAGGCTCAACAACGCAGAAATATTCTGCTCCAGAAAGGCAAAGAACTCTTCGTCGGCAATAATACCGTATTTGATTACCTCTGCCAGACCCGCGGTCCATTCACGGCGTGGCAGGGTGCGCAGCGTGAGGGGGTCGATCAGTACGGCTCGCGGCTGGTAAAACGCCCCGATGAGGTTCTTTCCCAGCCGATGGTCCACGCCGGTCTTGCCCCCGACGCTGGAATCTACTTGAGCCACAAGCGTGGTCGGCACTTGTATAAACTGAATTCCTCGTTGATAGATCGCGGCAGCAAAGCCGGTGACGTCACCGATGACTCCACCACCGAGCGCCAGCAACAGAGACTGACGTTCGAACTTGTGCTTGGCTAACGCATCGAGGATCCTGGCGACGGTGCCAAGCGTCTTTGTTCGCTCTCCAGGCGGCAAGATTATCGGAGTCGGGTCGTATCCTGCCTTGCGAAGCGACCTGAGAGCCCCTTGAAGATAGCAGCTTGCTACATGTCGATCTGTCACAACCCCGATCTTCGAAGCTGCCGTAATGGCGCTAAGCCTGTCACCCACTGTCGCGAGTAATCCAGGACGGAGCACAATGTCGTAGCTCCGCTCCCCCAAGGTTACCGGCACAATCTGTTCTGCCACTGCGGCCATGCTCAACGACGGTCTCTCCCAGATCAATACACCAGTCGTGCACCCGACGCTTCTTGGACGGGAAGGCCAGGATTCACGAAACACTGTGCCGGCGGTGATGATGAATTGCGAGGGCTAAATTCGAAGGGATGGTACCACAACGGTTCTGAAACTAGAAGGTTTTCAGGTAGGTCCTCAAGCCAAAAGGTCACCTTTCACGGCCTTCGGAGTACCAGCTTTAGGCTCATTGAGCATCACATCGGTCATCTCAATTGATCCTATCCGCTTCTCAGGCCATGATGTCCGTTCGATTGCCAATCGTTTTGCACGCACATGAAGCCGATCGCCCGTCGCATTTTCGTGCGACGGGCAGGGTCGGTATTGATCATGTCAGAAATAAGTAGAGGACTGGAGAGTACGCCTTAGAGGATCGAGATGAAGCACCAACCGTGGGGCCTCACCGCTCTTGATCCCCCATCAATGAAGGGCTAGAAGGTTCGCTACTAGCTCTTCACGATAGTGGGCGTCAGAAAGATGAGCAACTCTTGTTTCGCTACAGACTCGGTCTTCTGTTTGAAGAGCCATCCCAGAACAGGCACGCGAGAGAGATAGGGGATCCCAGCCACGCTGTTGTTCTGCGTATCGATGAACACCCCGCCGATCACCATGGTCTCGCCATCGCGGATAGTGACCTGGGTATTGGCTTCGCGGCGGTCAATACTTGGACCAGCCGGATTACTCCGTGCGCCAACGGCGTTTCTCGTTGCGCGAACCTTCATCTGAATTGTCTTGCCGGTTTCCTTTGGATCACGCGAGGTAATCTGAGGAGTCACATTCAGTTCCAAGTTCGCATCCACAAAGGTGGTCTGAGTCCCCTGGAGGGAGGTCGTCTGGAACGGGATCGATTCTCCCTGTGCGATCTTGGCCTCCCGCTTGTCCAAAGTCGTGACCTTTGGCGCGGCAATGACTTTGCTCAAACCGAGCAACTCGCCTGCCGACAACCGCACATCCAACAGCGCTCCATCAGTTCTTCCAATGGTGTACCCGACGCCGGGAGTAGACGCTAAACCACCCACTGTGGCGGGAAGATTTACCAGAAAGTCAGATACTTGATTCCCAAATGGTCCAACCACACCCGACTTGAAGTTCGCCACCCCACCATTCGCGGTCTGGTTCACATTCTGGATGCCCCACTGCACCCCCAGCGAACGGGAATAGGTCGTATCCGCTTGTACAATCCTGGCTTCAATTTGGACTTGAGGCACTTCGAGATCAAGCCCATCAACCAGCTGCTTCATCACCCCAATCCTGCTTTCCGTATCTCGGACGATTAAGGCATTGGTCCCTTGACTCATTTGCATCAACCCTCTCGGGCTCAAATACTGCCGAAGAGATGTCATGAGTTCTGTCGCTTGCAGGTTCCTAATATAGAACACCCGATCGACCAGTTCTTCTGCTTTCGTCTTGGCATCCTTCGCCTGCGCTTCTTCATTCTGCTGTTTGGCAAGGTTCGCCAGCGAATCGATCCAGAGGATATTGCCCTGTCTGATCTTGCCTAACCCATTCATCTTCAAAATCATATCGAGCGCCTGGTCCCAGGGCACACTCACGAGTTTCATCGTGACCTTGCTCTTGACCCCTTCACCGACAACCATGTTAAATCCGCTCACTTCGGCGATGAGGCGCAGCACGTTACTGATGTCGGCCTGCTGGAAATCCAGCGAAATGCGTCGGCCGACATAACGAGTTTCCCCAACAACCAAGTCCTCCTTTGGCGTGTTTTTCTCGACACCATCTACGTCGGAGGTCATCTGGACAGGCCGTACATGAAATTTCGTCGAAGACCGCAGAACCGTGGCCATTGCCCGATGAGCTACCCGAGACGTGGCATCCGCCTGGACCTGCGACATTATAGGATTCGCTAACTCGATGGCTTCACCCGCCTCGCCACGGGAGAGGTCAGTGCCCACAACCATATCCGCACCGACGCCTTCCCGAAGAGTTACAATGAGATTCGACCCTTGCGGTTCAACCGAGTAGGCAGCCTTACCGGCAAGATCCAATACTACTCGAACTTTATCGCCATGATAACCCAGACGCACTTGCTTCAAAATCTGGTGATTCACAGACATGACTGGCTTACGTATGGCGGAAGCCACGCGTGGAATGTCGATGACGAGACGCCGCTCATCAAGACGCGTCACCTCGTGGGCCAATCTGCCATCTCCCGAGATGACAACACGGATGTCGTTAGTGCCGCGCTGAACATCGATGCGAGTCAGGGTCTGCGCCAGACCTTCCTCTACGCTCGAGGGCATGCCTGAAGTGACAGCCGGCAAGTCGGTCGACGCCCCCACCGGTGGCATGGCCATCGGGACACTGAGTGCTCCCATCGCTGAGAGCACGCGAACAAATGCTGTAGTTGTCATGGTCAGCTTAGGTGTCATTCTACGCCCTCTTTCGGGTGAAGGAGCTTGACATACTCCCGCTCCTGTTTACTCCCATACACATCTGTAAACCGTTCTTGCACCACAATACCTTTCTCCGTCACGGCACTCACCACGCCATTATTGGGACCGATACGCGTTCCTCGACGCACCGTGTATCCATTCCCATCTGGCGTCTGGACCATCGCCGTGTAGCCATAGGCCCCCCATACCACGGCGATCAGGCTCATCTCAGTGAGCCCGACGCGCTGAAGCGGAGGTAACGTGGGGTCAATCGGCCCGAGTCCCAACAGTTGCAAAACTGGCGCGAACGGATCGCGCCGACCAGAAGGGTCATAGGAATGTGCACTCGATGGCTCCAACAGTGAATTGAGTGCCACCGGTTGAACTTGCTCATCGCCGGCCGCCGCGGCAATGGTTGGAGCCGACGCGTGCCTCGGCGCATCATTGAGAGCGGGTACTTTCAAAGAATCCTGCCGCATTGGGCTAATTTGTCGGACATGAGAACTCATACCTGTCTCAGCAAAGGCCAGGCCAATCGCGACGAGCAGGCCAACACATCCGATTAGAGTTATTTTTGTTGTCTTCATGGTCAACCGCCAATTTTCACAGATGGCATTCGTCGCTCATTGTCTCGCCCTCAGCGAAGACTCTTTGCCCTATTTCTTCTGAGGAGTCGCCGGAGCCACCGCAGCCTGCTTGATTTCTTGTGGTGCAGCATAGGCTACAAGATCAAACACGGTCTGTGTGACAACCCGTCCCTTCTCAAACTTAGGGGCTCCCATCTTGAGGCCGGACACGGTCACAATCCGAGGCAACGCATTGATTCGATCGAAAAATAAGGCTGCAGTATGGTATCCGCCAGAAACCTCTACGTTCACCGGCATTCGCACAAAGAGTTTCGATGCATCCTCAGTCTTCGGACTCGGTTTCCACAGCTTAATGTCGAGTCCAAGACGAATCCCCAAATCTGAGACCTGTTTAAGCAACATCACCGCCTCCTCTTCAGGCGGTAATCGTTCTTTCTTTTTCGCGAGCTCAATTTCCAGTTGCTTACTGGCGGCAATGAGTTCATCAAGATGCTTGACTTTAATGGTCAACGTTTGGATCTCGGTATCGAGCGTGCCGATGGCTCCCTGGAGCCCGGCAATCTCCGCGGATTTTGGCTCGGCCACATAGTAATAGAAGCCAACAATAATCCCCGCAAGAACCATCAGAAGAAGCCCCACCTTCTGAACCAATGGGATTGACCGCATTACGTCGAGATTGATAGAAGGCAGATTCATAGTTCTTAACCTTTGAGACGGAAACCAAGTTTAAACTGATAGATATTGATTTGGTTCTCCACCGCAGCTCGACTTTCCTGAAGATTGATATTTGTGAAGTAGTCGGTGCGGCGCAGATTATTCACGAACTCCACCACATCATCGTTGGTCGCCGCACGACCCTCAAGATCGATATCGTTCCCGGAGACCGCGACTCTCACCAACCACAACTTCAGCGGTTCCAGACTCTGACTGACATGGTCGAGCACCTTGACCGGGCCAACACGTGACTTTTCCAACTCGTCAATAATACGATTCTTGTCTTCCAGGACCTTCTTCCGGCTTTCAAAATCAGCAACCTGTTTCACTTGCTCCTTCAACAGGGCGACGTGCTTCTCCTTATCGAGCTTTTCAGTCTGCCGCACGCTGATTTCTTCATCGAGTGACGCCGAATACCACCAACATCCCGCCAGAGTGATGAGCAACAACCCCACGCCCAACAGTGCCTGCGCTCTGACATCATATTGAGGCTTCGCCTTATGTCCCTTGGGCCCTGGCAGTAAATTAATGCGAATCATCGATCCCCCACCGATCTAAGGGCCAATCCAACCCCCACGGCAGCCAGCGGAGCCAATTCGGCTAACGCATTCTGATCAAAGCTGCTTCCTGAGGTATCGATTTCACCGAACGGATTAGCCAGCTCAACAACAGCGTGCATTCGGTCTCTCAGTTGCGTGACCAGGCCCTTGACCTGGGCCCCTCCTCCGCACAAGAGAACTTGCTGAACGTCCGCGTCCGACATGGTTGACTTGAAATAATCGATGGTCCGCGCAATTTCAGACGCAACCTCGGCGTTAACACTGTCGACGACCGTGTTCACCGCGGCCTGCTTGCCCCCTGCCGAACGGTCGCCTTTTTTCGTTTCTTCTGCCTCTTCGTAGGACATGCCCATTTCTCGCTGAATGGCTTCGGTATAGCGATTCCCTCCGATGGGAATATCACGGGTGAACAGCGAGGTGCCGCCTCGAACAATATTGATATTCATGACACTGGCGCCAATATTGACGAGTGCAGTGGTATCCTCCTGCGAGACGGGATAGTTGATCGCATGCATGTTTTCGATCGCAAAGGCATCCACATCCATGACTAATGGAAATAACCCCGCCCCCTTGACGAGCTCGGTCAGCTCATTGATCTTGTCCTTCTTAGCAGCGACGAGAATGATCGACATTTCTCCCTGGGAATCACCCGCGGCCTCGGAAGAGGGCAACACACTGAAGTCGATGTTTACCTCATTAATGTCAAAAGGGATATACTGCTCAGCGGCAAGCCTCACCTGCCCCTCCAACTCTTCATCAGGCATCGGCGGCAGGCTGATCTTCTTAATGATGACGGCATGGCCAGAAATCGACACGGCGACTTGCCTCACCTTAACGTTCGTTTCCTCAAACAATTCCTTTATCGCCGACACCACCCGCCCCTCGTCCATCACCGTTCCATCAACGATGACTTCCGGCTCGAGTGGTTTGAATCCAAACTTCTGAAGAAAGTACCGCCCTCGGCTTTCCTTCAACTGGACGAGCTTGATACCGCTCGACCCGATATCCAGCCCCACAAGCTGTCGCTTCGGGGTGAACATCGAGAACAGATCGGTTTCGGCGAGACTCTTGAATGAACTCAACATACGTGCCTCTGACTGTACATGACTATCCGCGCAGGACAAATCTTTATGTGAATTTCGCGCAGACTATCAATCATGACCATACCCCCGCATATTTCAACGTCCTGAAGAAAGAATTTGCATCGAGACCGTTCTGGCTATACACCTGTCTCCCGCCTCCACTCAGAATTTCCAGATATGAGGAGCCGTTTAGAGCTGAATCACGTCCGCCAAACGTCTGAACGGTGCATCTACACTGGGGATTGGCTTCATGTACATGCTAAGTATAGTCCATACGCTCTACCTGTCAAGGAAATCACTTTCTGTGCACACGCATAGGCATAGAGACGAGGGCGATGGGTGGCTGGGGCAAGCGCGGAACGGCTTTGTGGGTTACTGCTTATTGAGATCGCGATGGGCGACGGTCACTTGATATCCAAGCGCTGAAAAACTTTCTTGGAGCCGGCCAGCAATGGCCACAGAGCGATGACGTCCGCCGGTGCAGCCAATTCCAACATTCACATAGCTGCGGCGTTCTCGCTCGAAGAGGGGGATGAGGAATTTAAAGAGGCTTTCAAGTTGCCCGATGAACGCGACGGCGTCCGGATCGGTCAGCACATAGTTCCGCACCCGCAGGTCTTCCCCGGTCAATGGTTTGAGGTCTGGAACAAAGAATGGATTCCGCAAGAACCGGACGTCGAACAGGAGGTCAATGTCGTACGGCACGCCGAACTTGAAGCCGAATGTCACCAGCGAGATGGTCAACCGGCGAGGCGTGCCCTCCTGCCTGAACTGCCTGGCCAACAACTCTCGCAACTCATGTACCGTCAAATCGGAGGTATCAATAATACGGTCGGCGTGGCGGCGAAGATCAGCAAGGCGCTCCTTTTCAAACCGCACTCCTTCCAAAACCGGGAGATGCGGCAGGAGCGGGTGAGGTCTCCGTGACTCCGAGAATCGGCGGACCAGCACCTCTTCGCGAGCTTCAAAGAATATCAACTCAACCGAATGACCAAGAGCCTTAACCCGTTCAAGAATCCCCACGAGATCGGAAAAAAACACGCGCTCCCTGACATCGATGCCGAGCGCAACATTCTTAATTTCGCCCCCTTGCTGATGGCACAACTCGACAAAGGTCGGCAGAAGAGCCGGCGGCAAATTGTCGATGCAGAAATACCCGACATCTTCGAAGCACTTGAGGGCATGCGACTTCCCCGAACCAGAAAGACCGCTGATCACAACCAGCTTGAGTGCAGCCATGCCTGCCTACCCCTTACGGATCAATCAGGACCACTCGATCTCGATCGACACGTTGTAGAATCTGAACCTTTCCAGAGGACAGGGAGGTGAACACCACCAGCGAACCAGGAAGTGGATCTAGCCGGCGCTTCGCTTCCTCCAGAGTCAGAACAGCCCGGGCTGGACGAATGACTTCAATCTCTTCCTCTTCCTTACGAATAGCCGGGCGCAAAATCTTGCGCACCGATCTCTTAGTCGGTTCTTTATGATCAGCTTGGCGTTCCTTGTGTTTTCGTATCTGAACGCCCAAGCGGTCCACTAGTTCGTCGATCGTCGCGTACATCTCCCCCGTCGACGCTTTTGCCTGAATCCGTCGCCCTTGCATCGTACAGACGACCTCCGCACTATGCTGAAGCTTGCTCACGCCCAGAATCACTTCCAGATGGCTAAGCTTCACTTCATACCGCGCGAGCCGCTCAAACCGATTCTCAATATGTTGTCTGAGAGCCGGCGTCACGACGAGATGCCGTCCAGTAATTTTCATAGACATTCATCCTTTCAAGCTGAATAACCTCGGCCGCACCTCTGCCACTCGACTCTGCTTGTTGGTTCTGAGCACCCATGACGTCAGGGGAAACACCGGATAAGAGGCGAGTACGCGTACAGCTCAATAGGGGGAAGGCCTAAAAGAACCGCTTACGCTGAGTGGCGGACGGAATATGTTCTTCCGCACGATACTTGGCCACCGTCCGTCTCGCGATCACAACCTGCTGCGTGAGCAGCCGCGCCGCGATCTCTTCATCTTTGAGGGGGTGGCTCGCATCTTCCTCCGCCACCATTTTCCGAATCATCTCTCTTACCGTCACGGACGACATCATGTCGGAGGGCTGATCCGCTCGCTGCAGACCAGCGTTGAAGAAGAATTTCAACTCCAGCATCCCCTGCGGGCAATACATATACTTGTTCGCAGTCACACGACTGATTGTCGACTCGTGCATCCCAATATCCTCAGCCACCTGCTTGAGCACCAACGGTTTAAGGTGTTGCACGCCCTTCTCGAAGAACTGCTCCTGAAACTTAACGATGCTCGACACCACCTTTACGATAGTCTTATTCCGCTGCTCGATACTGCGAATCACCCATTGCGCCGCCCGCAGCTTCTCATCCAGATAGGCCTTCGTCTCCGCCGCCCCGCTCTCCCCCGCCCCCATCAATTGCTTATAGTACGGGCTGATCCGCATTCGGGGCAGCCCATCGTCGTTCAGTAATACCACCCATTCCCCTTCATTCTTGACGACAAACACGTCGGGGACAATCACATAGTTCTGGGTGTTCGTAAACGGCCGCCCCGGCTTCGGCTCGAGCACCTCGATGACCTTTGTCGCCTGAAAGACCTCTTCTACCGTGACATCCAAGGCTTTTGCGATCTTCGCGTACTGCTTTTTCTCCAAGTCCTTGAGGTGGTGCTGGACAATGGCCTCAACAATCGATCCCCTCAAGGCCCCAGGCCGAGCCCCTAATGATCCCATGGGACTCTTCCCCAAATGTCCGATTTGTAAGAGAAGACATTCCGCGAGATCTCGAGCCGCCACTCCAGTCGGATCAAAGCTCTGTATATCCTTCAGGACTGAGCCCGCTTCACTTTCGGTGAAGTCGGTCCCGCTAACCATCTCCGCGAGAGAGATGCGCAGGTACCCATCATCGTCAAGATTACCGATGATCAGGCGCCCGATCTCCTTTTCACGTTCGGATAAACCGGAAAACGATAGCTGCCAGAGGAGATGGTCTTCCAAGGATGTGGCTTTCGCCATGGTTTGTTCATAGGATGGAAACTCGTCCTGCGAGGACGACTGTGCCTCGGATCCGCCTATCCGACGATCGCTCCCAAAGTACTCTTCCCAACCAGCCGCGGAGGCCTCATCCGCCGTATCTCGTTCTTCAGGGGTCGACTCCTCCGCATTCGATGGCTCACTGTTCGCTGATGCCGCCGCATCTTCCGCCTTTTCCTCTGCGCTTCCAGCCTCGCTGTCTTCCGCCTCAGTTGGGAGTTCCTCCAAGAGCGGGTTTTCCATCAAATGTTGAGTTAAGCTCTGCTGGAGCTCGAGTCGCGATAGTTGCAGCAGCTTAATCGCCTGCTGCAACTGTGGAGTCATGATCAGTTTTTGACTAAGTCGAAGGTCGAGCCTGAGCTTCATACGCACACACCTATCCGCGTCATAGCTTGAACCGTTCTCCTAGGTAGACGGCCCGGGCCGTTTCACTCTTGACGATGGATTCGGGAGACCCGGCCTCAAGAATCAACCCTTCGTTGATGATGTAGGCGCGATCTGTGATGGATAGAGTTTCCTGGACATTGTGATCGGTAATCAAAATGCCGATCCCTTTTTCTTTCAATCGGGTAATAATTTGTTGGATGTCAGCGACCGCAATCGGGTCGATTCCTGCAAAGGGTTCATCCAGAAGCATGAATGACGGGCTCGTCGCAAGCGCCCTGGTAATTTCCAACCGCCTACGTTCGCCGCCGGACAAGGCGTACGCCATACTTGTTCGGATATGGCTGAGATCTAGTTCTTTGAGAAGGGCATCGGCCCGTTCACCCCGTTCCGCCCGAGAGTAGTCCAGCATCTCAAGAATTGCCAGAATATTGTCTTGAACAGACAAGCGCCGAAACACAGACGATTCTTGAGGAAGATATCCAATTCCTTTCCGCGCACGTCGGTACATTGGCAGACCCGTAATCACTTCTTCACCGAGGGAAATCGCCCCTTCATCAGGCTGACACAGACCAACGATCATATCGAAAATGGTGGTCTTCCCAGCCCCATTGGGCCCCAATAAGCCCACGATCTCCCCGGCGCGGACTTCGATCGAGACGCCTTTCACGACCTTGCGCGCGCGAAAACTTTTCACCAATCCGGTCGCGCGTAAACCGTCACCTTCGGCACTATTGACCGGGGAGCCAGTCGACGCCGCATTCCCCTGAACCGCCTCGATCACTTGGTCGCCCCCCCATCCGGCTCGATCCGCACATGCGAGCCTCCTTCCACCACACTCCGATCCTCTGCCAGAAACATCGTGATTTGTTTGCCGCTGACTCGTGTTCCCTTATCCCAGGCCACGGGGTCACCCGTAAGGACGATCTTATCCCCATCATGGTAGTAGATAGCTTTCTCACAGGTTGCACTCCCTGAATCTTTCTCAATTTTCACTCGTCCGGTCGCCTCTATCCTGTTGACCGAACGATTCGACACAGCCGGACCGGCCTCAGGTCCTTTCGGATGCGCGGCGCCCTTGACGGCCTCAGGCCCTTTCTGGTTATCACTCGCGGGAGAGTCTTGCGCGCGAAACAGAACCACCATGCGATCGGAATAGACAACCAATGACCCACGAGTCAGCACGACCGCCCCCTCAAACACCGCTTGGCTATCCTGATTTTTTACGGTCATCTTCTTGGCCGTAATGGTGGTGCTTACTGCTTGATCAGCACCACCTTTCGGAAGGGCTGCGTCAGCCGATTCACTCAAGGAAGCAATCCCGAACGGGAACAAATTAAGAAGCAGGAGCCAAATCCACATGTACGTCCTCAAGTACCTCAAATTCTTCAGTGTCCAAATGTCCCAACAACCCACGCCCCGTAACCTCTAGCCCATGCCCAACGATACGGACGGGATCTTGGGTGCGGATCTCTCTCGTCTGATCGGTCCAAGCTAGATGGTTGGTATAGATCACGTACCCACTCTCGGTGCGAATCACGAGCGGCTCCGATCGGTTCGCGAGCACAAAGTTCTTCGTCTCCGTGTTCAATGTCCCTTCATCCCCGGTCACGGTCAATTCCTTCCCCTGCTGGCCGAATAATGTGACTGCGACAACTTGAAGCATCGCCCGCCGGTCCCGTTCGAAAAGCCGAGCCTCTTGCGCCTGCACCTGCCATTGAACCGCATCGCCCTTCGTCTGGGTGAACGTAAACTGGGAAATCGTGGCATCAGCTGTGTCCATAGAGCCGGGCGCCGTCGCAGTCGGGGTGGGAACCGTTGTTGAATTGGTTACGAGCAGGTATGCGAGAAAACAGGCCAATACCACACTGAGAGCTAACAAACCTCGCCGTACCAAGCGTTGCCACACGTTGTTCCTGCTTCCTTCTTGAGTAGTAAGAATGAGACTGGCACGATAGTAGCATGAGCTCAAAACCAAGTAAACTCATGCCACAACCCTGGCATGGTCTACTTGGTAGAGTTGAAGTGAACGAGATGGGGGATTCGCCGAGACAATAACGCGACGTCGCACGCGCGACTAGACCTCCTCGACAGGAGCCCTAGTCGGCGGCGGGAGTCGCGGGAGCTGGTGCAGCAGGTGCTTGCTTCTTTGCAGTCGCGGTGTCGGGCCGTGTGACGAGTTCGATCGCGACAAGCTTCGCCGCATCGCCGATTCGCCGTCTCGTCTTCACCATCCTCGTATAGCCACCGGGACGATCTTTAAAGCGAACCGCCACGTCGCTGAATAATTTAGAGACGACGTCCTTGCTTCGGATAAAGGCAAGGGCTTGCCGCCGAGCCGGCAACGTCCCCTCCTTGCCGAGCGTAATCATCCGGTCCGTGAACCCTCGAATTTCCTTCGCCTTGGCCTCGGTCGTCTCGATCCGCTCATGTTCGAGTAGCGACGTCACGAGACTTCGGAACAGGGCCCATCGATGTTTCGTCTTTCGTCCGAGCTGTCTGCCATTTTTTCTATGACGCACGGGTTGCCTCTTGTTTCGTTACTCGCTCTTCGGATTACCGCTATTGGGCTGCACGGCATCCAGCTTGACGCCGAGACCCAGGCCCATTTCCGTCAAGATTTCCTTAATTTCATTGAGCGATTTCTTACCGAAATTCTTGGTCCGCAACATTTCCCCTTCGGTCTTCTGAACTAAGTCAGCGATGGTCTTAATGTTTGCATTCTTCAAGCAATTCGCGGCACGAACCGACAACTCCAACTCATTGACACTACGGAACAGATGCTTATTGACCTCCCGCTGCGCCTCATCGCTCCCAAGCTCCGCGCGCCCTTCGACCCGCTCTTCGGGATTAATAAAGATATCAACGTGATCACGCATAATTCCTGCGGCCGTGGACAGCGCATCGCGAGGCGAGATGGTCCCATCCGTCCAGATCTCCAAGGTCAACTTGTCATAATCGGTCATGCGACCGACGCGGGCATTCTCCACATGAAAGTTTACACGCTTGATGGGTGAAAACACCGAATCGATCGCGATCACGCCAATCGGCAGCCCCTCTTCCTTATTTCGCTCGGCGGGCACGTAGCCCCGCCCATGCTTCACTGTCATTTCCATATCGAACGAGGCATCCTTGTCTAATGTCGCAATATGGAGATTGGGAGTCAGGATGGTCACGTCCGCATCATGAATAATGTCGGACCCCTTCGCTTCGCCAGGTCCCTTCTTCTTGAGACGGAGTGTCTTCGGCTTATCGGTATGTAACGCAAGCCGCAGTCCTTTGACATTCAGAATAATGGAGGTCACATCCTCTGTGATACCAGGAATTGTGGAGAACTCGTGCAGGACCCCTTCGATCTTCACGGTGGTCACTGCTGCACCAGTTAGCGACGACAACAGCACACGCCGTAACGCATTGCCGACCGTCGTCCCAAACCCACGCTCATAGGCCTCCGTCGTAAATCTACCGAACGTTTGGGAATGAGTATCTTTGTCGACTTCCACCCGCATCGGGATTTGAAAGTCTTTCATCGCTTTAATCATAACTCCCCCTTCATCTCATCGAGTAGCCAGTCCCTGAACGGCACCAGTTCGCCGCAAAGACCGACCCCCTCTCCCAATTCCGCCATTACCTGGAATACAACTCCACCACCATCTGCTCGTTGACCGGCAGCGAAATCTGGTCTTTCGACGGCAACGTTCGCACCATTCCTTTAAATGCCGTCTTGTCCAGCTCCAACCATTCCGGAATACCTCGCCCATCAACGGACTCTAAGGCGGCCTGAATCGAGATCAATGAGCGGCTTCGCTCCCGAACGCTAATGACATCTCCCGCTTTGACCTGGGCACCAGGGACATTGATTTTTCGACCGTTCATGGTCAGATGCCCATGGCTCACCAGCTGCCTGGCTTCTTTTCGCGAGGCACCAAATCCTAACCGGTAGGCTACATTGTCCAACCGGCATTCCAGCAACCGCAGGAGCACTTCTCCCGTAATGCCAGATTGTCGTTCCGCACGCTCAAACACGCCGCGGAACTGGCACTCCATCAGACCGTAAATTCTACGCAGCTTCTGCTTTTCTCTAAGCTGGGTGCTGTATTCTGAGTTCCTCGGACGCTTTTGCCCATGCTGTCCCGGAGGATAGCTGCGCCGCTCGATTGCGCATCTTTCTGTCATACAGCGCGAGCCTTTCAGAAACAACTTCTCACCCTCTCGCCGACACAATCGACAGACGGGACCGCGATACTTTGCCACTGCTCTACCTCCGGTTACCGGACATCACCACGTGGGTGCGCCCAACAATTCTCGTGTTTTCCACTCTCCCGACATACGCCACTAGACGCGCCGCCGCTTAGGTGGGCGGCATCCGTTGTGCGGAATCGGGGTCACATCACGAATCATATTGATCCGCAATCCAGCGGCCTGAATAGATCGAATCGCTGATTCACGACCGGATCCCGGCCCATTCACATAGACATCCACTTGGCGCATTCCGCTCTCCATCGCCTTACGCGCCGCAGCCTCCCCAGCCCGCTGAGCCGCAAAGGGCGTGCTCTTGCGAGACCCCTTGAACCCTTGATTCCCTGAGCTCGCCCACACAATTGTGTTGCCACTCATGTCGGTGATGGTGACGATCGTGTTGTTGAAGGAGGCTTGGACATGGGCCACCCCGCTCTGCACAATCCGGCGCTCTTTCTTCTTCCCTTTTTTGACGCTCATACAGGCTCCCTACTCAGGTAACGGTCACGCACTACGCAGAACGCGTAGGCGGTTTCGGTTTGCTTCCCACACCGGAGCGACGACCTTTTCTCGTCCGTGCATTCGTCTTGGTCCGTTGGCCGCGGACCGGCAACCCTTTCCGATGGCGTAGGCCACGATACGTGCCGCTATCGATCAGCCGCTTGATGTTCATCGAAAACGTTTTTCTCAGATCGCCTTCGACCTGATAGCCCTCCTGAATGATTCCTCGAATCTTGACGATATGCTCTTCGGTCAGGTCCTTGACGCGAATTGATCCATCAATCCCCGCCTTTTCAAGGATGTCGAGCGCGGCCGCCCGCCCAATTCCATAGACATAGGTCAGGCCGATGTCCGCCCGCTTGTCTTTCGGTAAATCCACTCCGGCAATACGTGCCATACTTCCCCCTTACTGTTTCTACTTTCCACTGTTCGTCGCTGAATGACCTGACCAGGCTCTATTGCACGCTTCCAGCGAGGGCCTTCCGAGGCCTGGCGCTGCGCGAGCAGGAAACCAGTTCGGTCATCCTGCGACGTTCCTCATCCCTGGCGTTGCTTGTGACGTGGATTCTCACAGAGAATTCGCACCACGCCCTTGCGTCGGACCACCTTACATTTGGCACAGATCGGCTTGACGGATGATTTCACTTTCATGTCTGTTTCGCGCTCCTACTTAAACCGATAGGTAATGCGCCCGCGTGTCAGGTCGTACGGCGAAAGTTCCACGGTCACCTTATCGCCAGGAAGAATACGGATAAAGTGCATGCGCATTTTCCCTGAAATGTGCGCAAGAATTTTATGGCCATTATCCAACGACACTCGAAACATCGCATTCGGCAATGTTTCGTTCACCGTGCCTTGTATTTCAATAACATCTTCTTTCGGCACGTACCTCTAGCCTTTCTGCCCAAACCCCATCATAGCTGACTCAAAATACGCGGAGGTCCACTCGGCTGAATCGCAATCGTATGTTCAAAATGCGCCGAGAGACTCCCGTCTGCCGTCACCGCTGTCCAGCGATCCTCAAGAACCTTGACGGCAGCCTTACCCATATTGACCATCGGTTCAATCGCCAGAACCATCCCCGCCTGCAACCGAGGGCCCTGCCCCGGCTTCCCGTAGTTCGGCACCTGCGGCTCTTCATGCAACTGCCGGCCGATTCCATGGCCTACGAACTCTGTCACGACCGAGTAGCCAGCCGACTCCACATGCTGCTGAATCACATGGGAAATATCTGAGAGCCGATGACCCACCACCGCTTGCTTGATCCCAAGGTACATCGCCTCTTCAGTTACTCGAACCAAACGCGCGCTCCGTTCGATTGCCTGCCCCACCACAACCGTGACTGCCGAATCCCCGTAAAACCCGTCAACGATCGCCCCAAGGTCGAGGCCGATGATATCCCCCTCCTTCAGCACTCGCTTGGAGGGAATCCCGTGAACGACCTGCTCATTCACCGAGGCACAGAGGGTCTTGGGATAACTCCGATACCCTTTAAACGCCGGTCGAGCACCACGTGATCGAATCTCTTCCTCGGCCAACCGGTCCAGCTCATCGGTCGTAATACCTGGCCGGACGGCTTTCGTCAGAACCGCTAGTGTCTCCGCCACCACTCGTGATGCCAGGGCCATCACTGCAATCTCATCCGGCGTCTTGAGAATGATCATCTCACCCGGTAAGGCGCCAACACCTCCGAGAGATGCCGAAAGACAACATCCACTGCGCCAGAAGCATCCACCGGAGACAACAACCGCCGCTCATCATAATAGCGCACAAGCGGGGCCGTTTGCTCGTCATACACCTTCAAGCGCGTCTCGATCGCATCGCGCCGGTCGTCGCTGCGCTGCACAAGCGGCTCTCCGCATCGATCGCAAATCCCAGCCTGCTTAGGCTTTGCAAAATCTACATGGAACGTCGCTTGACACTTCGGACAACTTCGGCGCCCGCTCAACCGCCGCACCACGTCTTCACGCGAAACCTGAAAATTCAGGACCCGATCGAGGGCCATTGCTTTCGATGCGAGAGCCTTGCCCAACTCTTCCGCCTGCGGAACAGTCCTGGGAAATCCATCCAGAACGAATCCACTGGCGCAGCTGGGGTCAGCCAGCTTCTCCCTCACCAGCCCAATTACCACGGCATCAGGAACCAGCTTCCCCTGATCCATATAGCTCTTCGCTTCGAGACCCAGTGCTGTCTGGTTGCGAACCGCCTCGCGGAGAAGATCACCGGTGGAAATCTTCGCCACCTGATACTGTGTCGCAATACGGTCAGCCTGAGTCCCCTTGCCAACACCAGGTGCGCCGAGAAACACCACCCGCATGAATCCCCCCCTCACCCACTCCGGCCACGGAGGGGGGCCATGCCCTTACCGAGAAACCCTTCGTAATTCCGCATCAGCATGTGCGACTCAATCTGCTGGGCCGTATCAAGACCGACACCGATCACGATCAGCAGCGAGGTCCCACCGAAATAAAACGGCACATTCAGTTTATAGATCAAAAACTCCGGGATCACACACACGATCGCGAGGTAAATCGATCCGGCAAACGTAATTCTCGTCAGCACCTTATAGATGTAATCCGATGTCCTTGTTCCTGGACGGATCCCCGGAATAAATCCACCGTACTTCTTCATGTTGTCTGCCATGTCCACCGGGTTCAAAACCACGGCGGTATAAAAGAAGCAGAAAAACAGAATAAGGCCGACATACATCAGTGTATATAAGAGCGACCCAGGCGCGAGTTGGGCACCGAAGGCCTTCACCCAAGGCGTTTCAAAAAATCCGGCAATCGTAGCGGGAAACGCAATAATCGATGACGCGAAAATCGGTGGGATCACCCCCGCTGTATTGATCTTCAGTGGAATGTGCGTACTCTGCCCACCAAAAACTCGTCGCCCGATAACCCGCTTCGCATACTGAACCGGCACTTTCCGTCGCCCGCTTTCCAGGAAAACAATGGCTGCCACCACCACGACCATGAGCACGGCGAGGGCGACCAGCAAGATGAAACTCAGCTGTCCGACCTTGTATAAATCAAATGTCTGTGCCACAGCGGCGGGCAAGCGGGCAACGATCCCCGCAAAAATAATCAGGGAAATGCCATTCCCGATGCCTCGCTCGGTAATCTGTTCACCGAGCCACATCAGAAAGCCCGTACCGGCAGTCAAGGTGATGACCGTCATAAGACGGAATCCCCAGCCGGCAGTCATCACGAACGCGCCTTGATTCATTTGTTCGAGACCCACGGCGATTCCGAAACCCTGAATCACCGCAATGCCGATCGTCCCGAACCGAGTGTATTGAATAATCTTTTTTCGACCGCGCTCTCCCTCTTTGGCCAATTTTGACAGGTGGGGGACAACTACAGTCAGCAGCTGAAGAATAATCGAAGCGCTGATGTAGGGCATAATGCCCAGCGCTAAGATCGTGAGCCGCGAGAGTGACCCGCCTGAGAAAATGTCCAAAAACCCGAGCAGTGCGCCGCCTTGCTTTTGCAAAAACTCCGAGAGGGCGTCGCCGTTGATCCCGGGCGTGGGAATATGCGCCCCGATCCGATACACCACCAGCATCCCCATGGTGAAGAGGATGCGGGTACGCAGCTCGGGGATTTTGAAAATATTCTGGAAACTGGTCAGGAGTCTCTCAAACACCGGGGATGACCTCGACTCTCCCTCCAGCTGCTTGAATTTTTGCCTCTGCGGACTTACTGAACTTGTGCGCCTGCACAACAATCGCCTTCGTGAGGTCTCCGTTTCCAAGAATCTTGATCGGCAACGTCTTGCGCTTGACCAATCCGGCATCAACCAGCGCCTGTGGCGTAATAGTCCCCGACAGCGTCATGTCACCCAAACTTTTCAGGTTGACAATCGAATACTCCTTACGGAATATGTTTGTAAACCCATGCTTCGGTACTCGACGGATCAGGGACATCTGGCCGCCTTCGAATCCGCCAGCCTGTCGGCTCCGACCACCGGATCTGGCTAACAACCCCTTGTTGCCCTTCCCCGAAGTTTTCCCATGACCAGAACCTGGACCACGTCCGATACGCTTACGTCGTTTCCTGGATCCTTTTGCAGGACCGAGCTCATGTAAATTCATTGTGGCTGCACTTCCAATAGATATCCAACTTTGTCAATCATCCCTCGTACTTGTGGAGTATTGGGACGAGTCACTGTCTGTCTGATCTTCCTCAAACCGAGGCCACTCAAAACAAGGCGATGCTTTTGCGGCGTGCCAATAGGGCTTCGTCTCAAGGTGATCACGAACCCCTTTTGGGCGGCTTTGGCGGACTTCGCTGTAGGCATTAGACACTCACCCTATTCTGTGCGTCGCCTACCGCACTGCGGCGCATTTCCAGAACGTCTTCAGCATTTCGGAGCTGACGGAGGCCGTTGAGCGTGGCCCGAACCGTATTAAATGGATTTCCCCGGCCCAGCGTCTTGGCAATGACGTTATGGACACCGACAACCTCGACCACCGCCCTGACGGCACCCCCAGCAATAATTCCTGTTCCCTTCTTAGCGGGCTTCAGGAGCACATGCTCGGCCCCGAACAGCCCATGCACCTCGTGCGCAATTGTTCCAGACGTGAGGGCGACATGCACCAGGTTTTTCTTGGCCTGCTCAACCGCCTTCGAGATCGCAACGGGCACTTCAGCGGCCTTCCCTTTGCCGATGCCGACCCATCCCTGTCCATCTCCAACAACAACCAGCGCACAGAAGTTGAACCGCTTTCCACCCTTCACAACTTTCGCCACGCGGTTGATAAAGACAACCTTGTCCTTCAGGCTTAGTTCATCTGGATTAACTCGCACGTAGCATCTCTCCTCTTTGTTCCCCTCGTTCCCGCACCGTTACGGTATCGAGGCACGACCTAGAACTGCAGACCGCCTTCACGCGATGCCTCAGCCAACGCCTTGACGCGACCATGGTACATCCGACCGCCACGATCGAACACCACGGCCAGAACCTTGGCGGCCTTCGCTCGTTCGGCCAATAATTTTCCAACAGCCTTTGCGCCATCGATGCTGCCGGTTGATTTCACCGACGTTCGCAGAGACTTGTCCAGGGAAGACGCGGCTGCCAACGTTGCCCCCTTAAGATCGTCAATGATCTGTGCATAGATATGTGATCGGCTGCGAAACACATTGAGACGTGGACGCTCGGCTGTTCCAAAGACTCGCTTTCGCACCCGCTCTTTTCGACGTGTTAACTGATTCGTTTTATCTGCAGTATTCATGGATCACCCTACTTCCCTGTCTTTCCAGCTTTCTTACGCAACACTTCCCCGACATAGCGCACGCCCTTCTGCTTATAGACGTCGGGCGGCTTGATCGCTCGCAAGTTCGCCGCAACCTGACCGACCAATCGCTTATCGCTCCCCTTCACGTTGATCAGCGTCTGCTTATCCACCTTCACGTCGATTCCAACCGGAATCGGATACGTGACCGAGTTGATATAACCCACGTTGAAGCTCATCGTCCGCCCCTGCACGGCTACCTTGTACCCCACCCCGGTAATTTCCAAGTTGCGTTCGTAGCTCTTGGTCACTCCCTGGACGATGTTGCTGAGCTCTGCGCGAGTCAATCCGTGCAACGCACGCACATGACGGTCCTCATTCAACCGATTTACCACGAGCAATCCATCCGCAATCGAGACCCCTAGGCCTGGGGATAACGACCAATCGAGTTTCCCGAGCGGGCCCTTCACGGACACAATGGAGCCAGCGACTTTGACATCCACTCCTGCTGGAATCTGGATCGGTTTCTTTCCTATACGTGACATCGATGCCTCGTTCCTCTAGCCAGCAACAATAATGACAATCTGGCTTGCACTCACCGTTACCACACCGAGCACAGAACTTCTCCGCCCAGACCAGCCCGGCGAGATTCCTGATCCGTCATCAACCCCTTGGACGTCGACAAGATCGCAACGCCAATGCCGTTCTTCACTCGCGGAATGTCCTTGATCCCCACATAGACACGGCGGCCTGGCTTGCTCACCCGCTGCATGCCGGTGACCACAGGCTGCCCCTCCGCCACATACCGTAGCTGTACTTTCAGCACAGGATGTCCATCCGCAATGTCCGCCTGGACGCCCTGTATATATCCCTCGTTCTGGAGGACACGAAGGAGCTCGCGCTTGAGACGGGAGGCCGGAACGCTCACGACCTCGTGACGTCGCCGAAACCCGTTTTGTAATCGCACTAATAGATCGCTAATGGGATCTGTAACCATACCAACCCTTTCACCAACGCTCTTCGTGTGACCAGACGTGCATCAACCGCCCACTGACGCGGAGGGCGGATAATCTACCAACTCGACTTCCGAACCCCCGGGATCTCACCCTTTAGGCTCAGCAACCGAAAACAAATTCTACACATGCGAAACCGGCGCAAAAACCCCCGCACACGCCCGCAGATCCCGCACCGATGATAGTCCCTGACCGGAAACTTCGCCTTGACAGCCGATTTATTTCTGAGCGCTAATCTCGACACCTGCAGCTCCTTCGTTTGACATTACGTCCGGAATGGCATCCCCAAATGCTTCAACAGCGCCCTACCCTCGTCGTTGGTCCTGGCGGTCGTGACGATCGTGATGTCCATCCCGTGGATCGACGCGACCTCGTCGTACTTAATCTCTGGGAAAATGAGCTGTTCTTTGAGTCCGAGCGTGTAATTGCCCCGTCCATCGAAGGACTTTGGCGACACACCACGGAAGTCCCTGATCCGCGGCAACGCCAACGTCACAAGGCGATCGAAAAACTCCCACATCCGCCGGCTACGCAAAGTCACCTTGGTGCCAATCGGCATCCCTTGCCGCAACTTAAAGGACGCAATCGCCTTCTTCGCCTTTGTAATGAGTGGCTTCTGGCCCGTAATTGTACCCAACTCCCCAGCGGCACTCTCCAGGAGCTTCACGTTCTGAATGGCTTCGCCCATCCCCACGTTCAGCACAATCCGCTCAAGCTTCGGCACCTGCATGACGTTTTTGTAGCCAAACTCTTTCATGAGTGCGGGTACAACCTTTTGCAAGTAGGCCTCGCGCATCCGTGGATTGAACTTGGACTCTTCGCTGCCCTCGTCCATCGCCTGCGGTGCGGACGACCCTTCTTTCTTCTTGGGTGGTCGCCGCTCCGACGTCTTACTGCCTTTTCCTGATTCAACCTTCGCCATCTGGCGTCCTCACTCCTACTCGACTGAGTCGTTCGATTTTTTGCTAAACCGGACCCGCCGGCCATCATCGAGCATACGGACACCCAGCCGGGTCGGCTTCTGCGTCACAGGACACAGATACATCACATTTGAGATCGCAAGGGGTGCTTCTCGCTCGAGAATGCCGCCTTGCTTGATTTTCTGATTCGGTTTGGTGTGGCGCTTGATCATGTTTAACTTTTCGACCACGACCTTCCCCACTGCGGGATCAACCGAGAGAACTTTTCCAGACTTGCCGCGATCGCGCCCGGCGATCACACCCACCATATCCCCCTTACGAATTCGACTCTTCGTCAACGCCTGCTTATTCATCCCGCCGTCTCCACCCTCGTTAAAGCACTTCCGGAGCAAGGGAAATAATCTTCATGAACTTCTTCCACCGCAGCTCACGCGCGATCGGCCCGAAGATACGTGTGCCAACGGGATCCCCGTCCTTATTGATCAGTACACAGGCATTTCGATCAAACTTGATATAAGAACCATCCTCACGACGCACTTCCTTGGTCGTCCTCACGACCACGGCGCGGCTCACGTCACCCTTCTTCACCGTTGCCGCGGGGATGGCCTCTTTCACAGCCACCACGACAATGTCTCCGAGAGAGGCATACCGGCGCCTCGTTCCACCGAGCACATGAAAACACATGGCCTGCTTGGCACCCGAGTTATCGGCCACGTCCATGTATGTATAACTTTGAATCATAGTCCCTGTGCTTCCTCTACCGTTCGAACGATCCCAACCTACTCTTCCCGTCCCTTTTCCACGACCTCAACAACCCGCATATGTTTGTCTTTGCTTATTGGCCTCGTCTCGACCATGCGCACACGGTCGCCGATCTTGCAGGCGTTGTCTTCATCGTGGGCCTTGAACTTCGTCACCCGTCGAAGCACCTTCCGATAGAGCGGATGAATAACCGAACGCTCGATCTCGACAACAACGGTCTTGTTCATCTTATTGCTGACCACACGGCCAACCCATTCACGCCGCTTGTTTGCTGACTCAGCCATCCTCAGGCCCCTTTCGCCATGGTAGAAATTGCATCGGCCTGTGCGAGCTCGTGTTGAATCGTCTTGACCTGCGCAATGGACCGCTTCGTCTTTCGCACCTGCATGGGGTTTTCCAACCGTCCAGTCCCCAGCTGAAAACGAAGATTGAAGAGTTCCTGCGTGAGCTTCTGCGACTTTTCCTCAAGCTCAGGTACCGTCAACTGCCGTAATTCCTTCAGATCCATGGATGCACTCGCTCCCTACCCTTGTGTCCGGTTCGATCGATGTTAGAACTCACCGCGAATCACATATTTCGTAGCTATTGGCAACTTATGAGAAGCTAAGCGGAACGCCTCCTTGGCGACTTCAGGTGTCACACCATCCATCTCGTAAAGGATACGGCCTGGCTTAACTACGGCCACCCAGTACTCAGGATTCCCCTTCCCCTTCCCCATTCGAGTTTCAGCCGGCTTCTTGGTAATCGGCTTATCAGGGAAAATCCTCGTCCAGACCTGGCCACCGCGCTTCACACATCGAGTGATGGCGATACGCGCCGCCTCGATCTGTCGACTGGTGACCCACCCTGGCTCCAGCGCTTTGAGTCCGAACTCTCCGAGCGTGATCTGGCCGCCACGATAGGCCTTGCCAGTCATACGCCCCTTCATCATTTTGCGGAACTTAACTTTCTTTGGTGCTAACACAATATCCTCTTCAATTACCCGAGTCTTCGGTCAAATACTGATTCTTTCTTGAGGGGCTGCAACGGAAGGACCTCCCCTTTGTAGATCCAGGTCTTGATCCCGATCTGCCCCATCGTTGTATGGGCTTCGGCAAATCCATAGTCGATGTCCGCCCGGAGCGTATGGAGAGGCACGCGGCCTTCGCGATACCACTCTGATCGCGCAATCTCCGCGCCCCCAAGACGACCACCAACCATAATCTTGATACCCTGCGCGCCGAGACGAAGGGCGGACTGCACGCTCCGCTTCATGGCCCGACGGAATGCCACACGCTTTTCTAACTGGGTAGCAACGTTTTCACACACCAACTGGGCGTCCAATTCAGGCTTTTTGATTTCCTTCACCGTAATGTACACCTGACCGGAATAGGCCTTCTCCAACTCCGCTTTAAGCTTATCGACTTCAGCCCCCTTACGGCCGATGATGATACCAGGACGCGCGGTGTGAATGATTACACGCGTCTGGTCACCGGATCGTTCGATTTCGACCTTGGCCACACCAGCATGAAAGAGACGCTGCTTGACCATCTTGCGAATCTTGATATCTTGATGGAGCAGCTTTGCGTAGTCTTTGCTGGCATACCAGCGAGAACTCCAGGTGACGTTGTATCCTAGTCGGTACCCGATCGGATGTGTCTTGTGCCCCATAACTTCTTGTGCCTCACTCAGACAGGAAATGAATCCGTTCCGTTAGCCGCTTCCGCCTACTTCTTTTCCTTCACGCTTACTGCCGACACGACGACAGTAATGTGACTCATACGTTTTTGAATCGCATTCGCACGCCCCTGCGATCGAGCTCGAAAGCGCTTCAACGTCGGCCCGCAATCAACGAACGCCTTCGACACCACCATCGATTCACTGTCGCCCATCTCCTTTTGCTCCGCATTGGCCACAGCGGACCGCAAAATCTTTTCGACCACCTTCGACGCCTGACGCGGCAAATTTCTGAGCAATGCCAAGGCCATCGGAACTTGCTGCCCGCGGATCAAATCGATCACCGGGCGCGCTTTCCTCGGAGAGACACGAACGAACCGTAGAACTGCTTGTGCTTCAGCCATAACCTTCCAATCCAATCGAGTTTGCCAAGACCGCGGCCTGTCACCTACTTGAGGGCGACTGACTTCTCTGTCCTGGCATGCCCATGCCCCTTAAAGAACCTGGTCGGAGCAAACTCTCCCAGCTTGTGCCCAACCATGTTTTCCGTCACGAAAACAGGAATAAACTTCTTTCCATTATGGACCGCGAATGTATGTCCGATCATATCTGGAATGACGGTGGACCGCCGCGACCAAGTCTTAATGATCTTGCGGTCCTTATTCTGATTCATCCGCTCCACTTTCTCAAGCAGATGGTCGTCGACAAAGGCGCCCTTACTTACTGACCTCGGCATCGCGTACTCCTACTTGCGACGGGAAATAATAAACTTGTCCGTCGCCTTGTTGTTCCTGGTCTTGTAGCCCTTGGTCGGAAGACCCCATGGGGAGACTGGATGGGGATTACCCTGTCCAGACTTTCCTTCACCGCCACCATGAGGATGGTCGACCGGATTCATCACTACACCGCGCACATTCGGGCGTCGGCCCAACCATCGATTCCGACCCGCCTTCCCGACATTAATATTCTCGTGATCCGTATTCCCAACCTGCCCGACAGTTGCCATGCAGGTTGAAAGAATTTTACGCATTTCCCCAGACCTGAGTCGCACCTGCACATATTCACCATCACGTCCCATCACCTGAGCAGAACCGCCCGCGCTACGAATCAGCTGTCCGCCTTTTCCAGGCTTCAACTCTACATTATGAATGGTAGTTCCCAGCGGCATACTGGACAAGGGCAACGCATTCCCAAGGCGAACCTCTGATCCAAGACCGGCCTGCACCACATCGCCAACCTTTAGCCCCACAGGGGCTAAGATGTAACGCTTCTCGCCATCTTTGTAGTGCACCAAGGCAATCCGAGCCGATCGATTAGGATCGTATTCAAGTGCGGCAATGGTGCCCGGAATACCACTCTTGTCGCGCCGGAAATCAATTTTCCGATAGAGGCGCTTATGTCCTCCCCCACGAAAACGTACGGTCGTCCGCCCTTCGTTATTCCTGGCACCGGTACCGCGACGGAATGACGTGAGCGATTTCTCAGGTCTCTTCTTCGACAACTCTTCGGTCGTCACCGCAGTCATCCCGCGACGTCCCGGCGTCCTTGGTTTATATATTTTTATTGCCATGCTACAGTTATCCTTCCAGCACACCGAGATGAGCTCGGTGCAATGTCCCTCTACGCGCTCTCGTAGAGCTCTAACTTCTCGCCTTGCTTGAGCTTGACAAAGGCCTTTTTCCAGTCCGATCGCTTACCAGAGAAACGCCCCAAACGCTTCACCTTTCCGCGAACGTTCATGACGTTCACCCGCTCGACCTTCACCTTCAACAACGCTTCGACCGCTTGCTTAATCTGGACACGATTCGCATCCGGGTGAACGAGAAAGCCCACAGTGTTATTACTTTCCCGCATCGCCGTGATCTTTTCCGTCAGCAATGGCTGCAGCAGAATGCTATGGAGACCCGCCTTCATGCCCAGACCTCCTTCACCCGCGGCAATTCGCGCTCAGGAATCAAAATCAATTCAGCCCGAACTATATCGTAGACGTTCAATCCTTCGGGCCCCACCACGCACACATTAGGAAGATTGCCAGCAGCTTGCGCCAATCCCGCATGCCCCGCACCTGCCACAATCAAGGCATAAGCCCCGGCACCAAAGTTGGTCAGCACTTGAGCCAGCAATTTCGTCTTCGGCTGGTCCAACGTCAGATTCGACAAAATCACTACTTGTCCATCGGCTAACTTGGCCGAAAGCGCGCTTTGAAGCGCTGCACGATACTTCTTTTTCGGCATGCTGTAGGAATAATCACGCGGTTTCGGCCCAAATACCGATCCGCCATGACGCCATACAGGAGAACGGATCGACCCTGCTCGTGCTCGCCCAGTATGCTTTTGCTTCCATGGCTTCTTCCCGGACCCAGCCACTTCTCCTCGCCGCAATGTCGATGCCGTCCCTTGGCGCTCACAGGCACGCTGCATCACCACTGCTTCATGGACTAAGGCCGTGTGCAGCTTACAGCCGAACACTTCCTCAGGAAGATCGACGGATCCGACTTTCTGTCTCTTCAAATCAACGACGTCAACCGTGGGCATGCCCTACCCCTTCTTCGACTTTCTCACCATGATAAGCCCATTTGCCGCACCAGGGACTGCCCCTCGAACAAACAGCAAGTTCTCATCAGGCCTGGATTCAATAACTTTCAATCGCTGGACCGTAATCCGCTTAGCCCCCATGTGCCCCGGCAAGGTCTTCCCTTTCCAGACACGAGAAGGATAGGAACTGGCCCCCATCGAACCGGGATGACGATGAAACATGGACCCGTGAGATTCAGGACCACCGGCATAATGATGCCGCTTCACCACCCCCTGAAACCCCTTTCCCTTCGAAATACCGATGACATCCACCCAGTCACCCTTTTTAAAGATATCGACCTTGATGGATTGCCCTACCTCCACCTCGCCAACCTTTTGAAACTCCCTGAGTACCCGGGTCGCTGGAGCCTCAGTCTTCTTCAAATGTCCCAGCTCAGCCTTGGACAACTTACGTTCTTTCACTTCGCCAAAAGACAACTGCACGGATTCATATCCATCACGCTCTTTTGTCTTGATGGTGACCACGCGGCAAGGACCTGCTTCGATTACGGTCACAGGCGTAAACCTCGTCTCATCAAATATCTGGGTCATCCCCAGTTTTTTACCCAACAACCCGTTCGTCATGTGTGACGTTCCTTGTCAGTCATCTACAATTAGAGCTTAATCTCGACATCCACACCGGCGGCCAAATTCAACTTCATCAGAGAATCCATGGTTTCAGGAGTCGCGTCCATGATGTCCATCAATCGCTTATGCGTTCTGATTTCAAACTGCTCGCGAGCCTTCTTGTCTGCATGTGTCGCACTTTGCACCGTAAACTTCTCAATACGCGTAGGAAGCGGAATCGGCCCCACAATCTTCGCCCCACTCCGGCGGACAGTCTCAACGATTTCCGCCACTGACTGGTCTAAGACACGATAGTCAAATCCGCGCAAACGTATCCTGATTCTTTGTTCAACCTTGACCATTCATTCCTCTATTCATCCGGCTAATCATTACGCCAGAATTTCGGTGACGACGCCGGAGCCGACGGTCTTGCCGCCCTCGCGCACCGCGAACCGCAACCCTTGATCCATCGCGATCGGGCTAATCAG
>Ga0209048_10000708_pt1 | contig 35294 bp, 32 predicted proteins | sample FrelakmetCRP12CR_FD_187146 | JGI IMG/M metagenome (GOLD analysis project Ga0209048, IMG submission 187146) | Freshwater lake sediment microbial communities from the University of Notre Dame, USA, for methane emissions studies - CRP12 CR (SPAdes)... | ecosystem: Environmental > Aquatic >...
CAGACAGTCGGTCGCGACCGACTGCTGACAGGCGGTTCAGCGAGAGCGAAAGAACTGCTCGGCGCGACCGCTCACGCGCATGTTCGAACTGGATCTCGACCAGCGCCAGAATTGCGGCGGCGAACTGAAGCTCAGCGTCGCGATGCTGGAACCGCTGGTCAACGAGCGCATCGTCGCGAACCTCGATTGCAGATGCGCGCGCAGTCGCTCTCACCTGCCCAAGCTCGAAGTTGCCGAGGCGGACCTCGGCGGACTGATCGCGCGGGGAGACCACATCGTGACTTCTGATGACCGGCCACTTCCCTCTGGTTCGACACCATCTCATTGGCCGCCATTGACCGCAGTTGAGCACCAAGGCCGCGACGTTGACGTCAAGTAAATGGCGCCCCGAAGAGCCACCTTTTGGATGACGGCGGCTGGCCTGACGATGCGCTCCGATAAGACCATGAAGTCGACGCGGCCGTTGACCGAGCCAAATCGACATCGAACAACTTGTGCCCCGTTGTCAACCGACAGCGCCGGCGGCGAGACCGCGGGCCGTCCGCGCCGCTCGCTCGACTCAGGCCCGTTTGGAAGGACGATGCGATGAACGAAGCCAAGCTGCAGGAATTCATGGGCAGGCTCGTGGGCGACATGGGCGGTGCGGCGATCATGGCCAACGTAATCCTCGGCGAGGAACTCGGCCTGTACCGCGCGATGGCCGATGGTCAGCCGCTGACGCCCGAGGAACTCGCCTCGAGGACTGGCTGCAATGCACGCCTGGTGCGCGAATGGCTCAGTGGCCAGGCCGCGAGCGGCTATGTCGAGCACGAGGCCGGGCACTTCCGACTGCCCGAGGAGCAGGCGATGGCGCTGGCGAACGAAGACTCGCCGGTCTTTGTTGCCGGCGGTGCGGTCGTGCTCGCGAGCATGTACCTTGACAAGGACAAGATCGCCGCGGCGATGCGTGGCAACGGCGGCTTGTCCTGGGGCGACCATCATCCATGCCTGTTCTCCGGCACCGAGCGCTTCTTCCGCCCCGGCTACCAGGCGAATCTGGTCAGCAACTGGCTGCCGGCGCTCGACGGCGTGGTGGCGAACCTCGAGCAAGGCGCCAAGGTCGCGGACATCGGTTGCGGTCATGGCGCGTCGACCGTGATCATGGCGCAGGCATACCCGAAGTCGCGCTTCCTCGGCTTCGATTTCCACGCGCCGTCGATCGAGAAGGCGCGGCAGCGCGCAGCCGCCGCGGGGGTGGCCGAACGTGTTCAGTTCTCACTGGCCGTCGCACGCGAGTTCCCGGGCAGCGGATACGACCTGGAGTGTTTCTTCGACTGCCTGGACGATATGGGCGATCCGGTTGCCGCCGCCCGGCGCGCGCATGCGGCGCTCAAGCCCGGCGGCACCGTACTGCTGGTCGAGCCGTTTGCGAACGACGACCTCGACCAGAACCTGAACCCGGTCGGCCGGATGTTCTACGCCGCGTCGACCTGCATCTGTACGCCGAACTCGCTGTCGCAGGAGGTCGGCCTGGGCCTCGGGGCGCAGGCAGGCGAACGGCGCCTGCGTCACGTGTTCATGGAAGCTGGCTTTGCGAGCTTCCGGCGCGCGACCGAGACGCCGTTCAACCTGGTGCTGGAGGCGCGCAAATAGGCCGCGGCGCCGCAGCCGTTCTCAGGGCTGTGGTGCCAGGGTCGCGTCCTTCGGCCCGAACGCCTTGCGCACGGCATCGTCGCATGCGGCGTCTGGTCCGCCGATCAGGTCGATGCAGTACAGCTCCGCGGCGAAGGTGCCGGCACGCCATGTTCAGGCGGCCGGCCGGTGCTTTGCCGATCGCCATCGGATCTCTCGGCAGGTCGACGATCGGCGCCTCGCCGTGGATCATTGCTGGCTTTGCGGCTCCGAACTCGATCTGCTCCATGTCGCCGAAGGGTCGCCTGCGGCTGTTGACTGATTGGCGGCCAAGCGCTGCTTCCAGTCTCAGGTGAACGGTCAGCTGGCCGGGCTCGATCAGCCGTTCAGGGGCTGCCCTTCCCTTCGACGCGATCGAACACCCTCGTCCTCGCCTCAGATGCACCGCCCGCCGTCGACCTCCATCGCGACGCCGGTGATCATCGAGGCTTCGTCTGAGCACAAGAAGCACGCCGCGTTGCCCAGGTCTTCCGGCGTAGAGAAGCGCCCGATCGGGATCGTCGCCAGGAACTTCGCGCGCATCTCGGGCGTGTCTTCGCCCATGAAAGTCTTGAGCATTGGCGTCTCGCCGGCGACCGGGTTCAGCGCGACGACGCGGATGCCGAATGGTGCGAGTTCGACCGCCATCGCCCGCGTCGCGGTGATGACCCAGCCTTTGCTCGCGTTGTACCAGGCCAGGCGCGGGCGCGGGCTCACGCCGGCCGTCGACGCCATGTTGAGGATCACGCCGCGCTGGGCCGCCTTCATGATCGGCACGATTTCGCGCGCGGCGAGGTAGATCGCCTTCATGTTGACGGCGACGATGCGGTCGAACTCGTCTTCGGCCAGGCCTTCGAGCGGCTGCGGCAGGTGGCCGACGCCGGCGTTGTTGACGAGCGTGTCGAGCCCGCCGAAATGCCACAACGCGGCCTCGACCATGGCCTTCACGTCGGCCGCCTTCGACACGTCGACCACGACGGCGCGCGCGTTCGCGCCGAGCGACGCGGCGACGCGCTCCCCGCCGGCCGCGTCGCGGTCGGCGACGATCACCTTCGCGCCCTCGGCGACGAACTTGCGCGCGATGCCTTCGCCGAAGCCCGAGCCGCCGCCGGTGACGATGGCGATCCTGTCCTGCAGTCTCATGCGATGACTCCTGTTCAGCCGTGGTGGATCGCGACAGTCTTGAGCGTCGAGAAGCCGTACAGCGCCTCGAAGCCCTTCTCGCGCCCGTGGCCGGAATGCTTGACGCCGCCGAACGGCAGCTCGACGCCGCCGCCCGCGCCGTAGTTGTTGACGAACACCTGGCCGCAACGCAACGCGCGCGCCATGCGCAACTGGCGGCCGCCGTCGCGTGTCCACACGCCGGCCACGAGGCCGTAGGGCGTGCCGTTGGCTATTGCGACGGCCTCGGCCTCGCCGTCGAACGGGACCAGCACCTGCACCGGGCCAAAGATCTCCTGCTGCGCGAGTGCGTGCGACTCGGGCACATCGGCGAGCAGGGTCGGGAGCACGTAGTGGCCTGCGGCGGGCGCGTCGGCGACTAGCGAACCCTGCGCCGCGACTTCGATGCCGCTTTCGCGCGCCAGCGCCAGAAAGCCTTCGATCACGCCTCGTTGGCGGCGCGAAATCACCGGGCCGACATCGAGATCGGCGAGCGCCGGGCCGACGCGCAGCGCCGCGTAGCGCTCGGCCATGCGCGCCGTCACCTGCGCGTAGATCGGTCGCTCGACGAGGATGCGCGACGCTGCCGAGCAGGTCTGCCCGGCGTTCTGGATGCCGGCGTTGACGAGGAAGGGAAGCGCCGCATCGATGTCGGCGTCGGCGAAGACGACCTGCGGCGACTTGCCGCCGAGCTCGAGCGTCACCGGCACCGCGTTCCGCGCCGCCGCGGCCTGCACCAGCGCGCCCGTCGCGACCGAGCCGGTGAAGGAGATGTGGTCGATGCCGGGGTGCGCCGACAGCGCGGCGCCGGCTTCCTCGCCGGTGCCGGTGACGACGTTGAGCGCGCCCGCTGGCAGCCCGGCCTGCTGCGCGATGCGGGCGAACGCGAGCACCGTGAGGCAGGCCTCTTCGGCGGGCTTGAGCACACAGGCGTTGCCCATCGCGAGCGCCGCGCCGACACTGCGGCCGACGATCTGCATCGGGTAGTTCCACGGCACGATGTGCGCCGTCACACCATGCGGCTCGCGCAGCGTCAGTACCGTGTAGCCGGCCAGATAGGGCAGTGTCTCGCCGTGCACCTTGTCGCACGCGCCGCCGTAGAACTCGAGGTAGCGGGCGAGGGCCAGCGCGTCGGCACGACCCTGCTTCAAAGGCTTGCCAACGTCCAGCGCCTCGAGCTGCGCGAGCTCGTCAGCCTGCGCAGCGACCGCCTGGCCGATATTCGACAGCACGCGGCCGCGCTCGGTGGCGGTCAGGCACCCCCATTCACCTTCGAGCGCTGCCCGGGCCGCCCGCACCGCAGCGTCGACGTCGGCTGCGGCGCCGCGTGCGATGGACGCGAGATCACTGCCGCTGGAGGGGTTCTCCAGCATCAGCGCACGGCCGCTCGCTGCGCTGCACCACCGGCCTCCGATCAGCAACTGCGCGGATTCGAAGTCGATCGCAGAATTCATGGCGTTCCTTCCCGTTCCGGCGGCGTCGTGGGTCGTCCGGGTTCGATTGCATGATAGCCACCACCCGGTTGCCTTATCGTTGATCCCCATGCCCCCGCCAATCCGCCCCGCCGTCCGATGAGCGTCTTCCTGCTCAAGCGCCTGGCCACCTTCATTGCCACACTCGTCGCGGCGTCGGTAGCGATCTTCCTGGTGCTCGAGATCCTGCCCGGCGACGCGGCGCAGATGATGATGGGCCCCGATGCCTCGCCCGATGCGGTACGCGCGTTGGCCGCCAAGTTCGGCCTGGACCGCCCGCCGCTCGAGCGCTACCTGTCCTGGGTCGGTGGCATGCTGACAGGCGAGCTTGGCCTGAGCCATGCCTACAGTTCGCCGGTGGCCGAGCTGATCGGCGAGCGGCTGCTCGTCACCGTGCCGCTGGCGCTGATGGCGATGACGCTCATGACCGTGCTCGCGCTCAGCGCAGGCGTCTACGCCGCGTCGCGCCACAACAAGCTCGGCGACGTCGGGCTGATGGGCCTGTCCCAGCTCGGGATCGCGATCCCGAACTTCTGGTTTGCGATCCTGCTGATCCTGCTCTTTTCGGTGCACCTGCGCTGGTTCTCGGCCGGGGGATTTGCGGGCTGGGGCGAGGGCGTCTGGCCGGCGTTCAAGTCCTTGCTGCTGCCCGCGGTGTCGCTGGCCGTCGTGCAGGCGGCGATCCTGTCGCGCATCACGCGCTCGGCGGTGCTCGAAGTGCTGCGCGAGGACTTCGTGCGCACCGCGCGCGCCAAGGGCCTGTCGCGCCGCGCCGCGATGTGGCGGCACGTGCTGCGCAACGCGATGATCCCGGTGCTGACGATCATGGGCCTGCAGTTTGCCGAGTTGCTGGCCGGCACGATCGTGGTCGAGAACGTGTTCTACCTGCCCGGTCTCGGGCGGTTGATCTTCCAGTCGATCTCCAACCGCGACCTCATCGTGGTGCGCAACTGCGTGATGTTCCTCGCCGCGATGGTCGTCGTCGTCAACTTCGTGGTCGATCTGCTGTACGCGGCGATCGACCCGCGGATCAAGGCAGCGGACATATGAGTGCAGTGCTCACCGCGCCGGCATCGGGCTTCCTGACGAAAGCCTTGCGCCACCGCAGCTTCGCGCTCGGCGGAGCGCTGACCTTGCTGCTGCTGCTGGCCGCCCTGCTCTCGCTGGTCTGGACGCCGTGGTCGCCGTACGAGATCGACATCCCGAGCAAGCTCCAGTCGCCCTCGCTCGTCCACTGGCTGGGCACCGACACGCTGGGCCGCGACGTCGCCTCGCTGCTGCTCGTCGGCGCGCGCAATTCGATACTCGTCGGCGTGATCGCGGTCGGCATCGGCCTCGTCGTCGGCACCGCGCTCGGCCTGCTGGCCTCGGCGCGGCGCGGCTGGGTCGAGGAACTGATCATGCGCGTGTCCGATTTCGGCTTCGCCTTCCCGGCCATCCTGTCGGCCATCATGATGACGGCGGTGTTCGGGCCCGGCATCGTCAATTCGATCATCGCGATCGGGCTCTACAACATCCCCACCTTCGCCCGCATCACGCGTGCCTCGGCCAACGTGGTCTGGTCGCGCGAATACGTGCTGGCCGCGCGCGCGTCGGGCAAGGGCACCTGGCGCATCACGATCGAGCACGTGCTGCCCAACATCGCCTCGGTGCTGATCGTGCAGGGCACGATCCGCTTCGCGATCGCGATCCTCGCCGAAGCGGCACTCTCGTATCTGGGCCTGGGCACGCAGCCGCCGCAGCCCTCGTGGGGACGCATGTTGAGCGAAGCCCAGACACTGCTGTTCCAGGCGCCGAGGCTGGCGGTGTTCCCCGGCGTTGCGATCGTGCTCGCCGTGCTCGGGCTGAACCTGCTCGGCGACGGGTTGCGCGATCTGTTCGATCCGAGGCTGGTTAGAGAGCGTTAGTCTGTTACGACGTCATCGTCATCGATCAGAGCCAATTTGCGCGACTCTGAAGTCGTCAGAGACTACTGAACGGGATGCCGCCAGCGAAGGTCCTTGAACCGGCTGAAATCGCGATCGGTGGTGATCCACTCGCAGCCCGCCTCGATCGCCATCGCGGCGAGGAATGCGTCGGGCACCAGGTTGCCCTTCGCTCCCGCAGCGACGCAAAGGGCGCGAAAGATGTCCCAGTGGCGTCGCCCGGGAGCGACCGGCACGCAGTTCGACCGGCCGCGCAATTGCTCGGCGAATTCGAGCGCCTCGGCAAGGGAACTCGGCCTGGCGAAGACTTTCGGGTGCGTCACGATCCGCACGAACCCGCTCAGCACCAGTTCCGAAAGGCCGTAGGACGCGTTGCCATTGATGACGCCCTCGACCCAGGCTCGGCAAGTGGCGTGGTGTGCCGTGTCCTCGCGATGCGCGTAGACGAGAACGTTCACGTCCGGCAACACCATGTCAGGGCCCCATCAGATCGAGCAGCGCCGCACTGTCGTCGAGGTCCACCCCCGCGCGCACGCCGCCGCCCTTGACGGTCTTCAGGCGCACCTGCTTCGACCTGGCTTGCGCGTTGCGGCGCGCCAGCGACTCGCGCAGCGCCTGCTCCAGAACGGATGTCAGCGTCATCCCGGATTCGGCCGCATGCTTCTTGGCTTCGGCGAGGAGGTGGTCGTCGAGTCGAACGGTGGTACGCATGCATCAAAGCATGCATGCTGAGCATCAGTATGTCAATCCGTTGCGGCCCGACAGCATGTGGTGATGCAGAACCTCGCCGGACTGGTGGTCGGCATTGTCGCGGTGCACGCAGGCCGAGCGAGCGCCTGGGATTGCTGCACGGGCACGCGGGGTTGTGCAAGGCGCGCTAGCCGCGCCACGGCCGAACCGTCTACATGACTCCGCTGGTCTTCGGCGCGGCGAAGACCGCTCTCCGGGCCAGAGCGCCTACCGACTGGCGGATCTCGGACTTCTTGCCGCGCAGCGAGTCCTGCAGCAGGCGCGCCGGAAAGGCGTTGAGGGTGATCAGGATGTCGGACACCACGCGATAGCGAGGCACGCCGTTGTAGAGGCTGCCAAGCGTGGCGACCATCGCGGCGAACGAGCGCGAGAGATGAAGATATTCGCCGCGCACGACCAATCCCAGGTGTTGCGTGTTCGACATCAGTTGCACCAGCAGGTTGGCACGCTTGAGCCAGCCGTCAGTACCTTCGCGGTAAAGCACCCATGCAAAGTTGAGTGACAGCGGCTGGATCCCCTTCTTCGTCAGTGTGCGCGCGAGGGCGTCGCGAATCTCGCCCCGCCGGGCCTGGGCCGCCGCGGGATCCGTGCAGACGGCAATCAGCGCATCGGCCATGAGATTGGCGTCGGCGATAAGTGCACCCCTGAGGTAATTGAGCACGGGTGCGACCTTGCCCGCGAGCTGCACGGTGTTGCCCCAGTCGATCAGATGCAACCGGCCCTCCTTGTCGACCATCACGTTGCCGGGGTGCAGATCGCCGTGAACCTCCTGGTAGATGAAAACCTGAGTCAGGATCGCGAACAGGAACTTCTTCGCCAGGTCGCGTCGATAGGCGATGGGATCGCGCGGCTTGAAGGTCTGGACGGCGCGCGAGATGTTTGCCGCGCCCTCGACGTATTCCATTTCAATGACGCGTTCGGTCGCGGCATAGACCTGCGGCACGCGCCAGATCAAGCTGTGTTGCGCGCGGCGCGCGAATGTCGACTGCACTTTCGCCTCGCGTTCGAACTGCAGTTCGTCGCGGAAGCCCTCGATGAAGCCATCGATCTGCGCCGTCATCGCCTTCAGAAACGGCGTGAGTTTGCCGTGCGGTGCCCAATACTGGCTGGAAAGCACCATCAGCCCGATCGAGGTCTTGCCCATCAGGAATTCGCGGTCCAGATTGTGGCGGCCGATCTTGATGACGACCGGTACAAGCCGCTCCACGCCATTCGTCATGACCGGCTTCTTGGCCAGATAGACCGAGCCGATCGAACCAGACTTCAACGGATGGTCGGCATCGAAGCCGAAGTAGATTTCTTCAGGCGGGCGGCCGAAGCTGTCAATGATGGCGTTGCGGGCTTCTTCGGCCGACATGGGCGGCACGTCTTCCTGAAAGACCTTCAGCTCTTTCGCAATCTCATCGGGAAGGAAATCCGCAGTGGCTGCCGCCACCTGGGCCATCTTGATGAAGAAGGGCCCGAATTCACGCACCATCTGCGCCACGATCTGCGCCTGGCCGCGGAAGTCCTTCGCATCGGTCTGGAAGAAGGGCCGGATGTAGCGCAACGCCTTGATCTGGCGACGGATGATCTTCAGGTCGCGCCGCACCACTTGGACCCGGCGCAGCAGCGCTTCCGTCCGGTTCTGGTTCGAAAAGAAGATGTCCTTCAGCTCATTGATGACTTCCACCAGCAGCGGCTCGTAGGTCTTGAGCACCAGGCGTGCGATGTCCAGACCGAGATCGGCAAGCCCACGCAATTCGGCATCGGACATCAGTTCGTGGAAGAAGGTCCAGAACTCGTCGATGATCTTCTGCGGCACCGGAATCGGCGAGCGTGCCACCGACTCATGCAGGACGAAGCGAATCAGCGTCTCCGTCGAACCCTCGTTGGGCAGCACGTTGCGCGACCGCAAGTAGGTTGTGAAACGGCGAGCCTGCTCGGTCAGCGGGTGCTCGTAAAGCGCCGAGAAGATCCGGTCCACTTCGCGACCGAATTCGTCGCCGCCGATATGGGCTTCTCGCGCCAGCAGGCGTGTCAGTGGCGCAAACGCGGCGACGACCCGGGCCGTCGATTCAGGCAATTGGGCGGCCTGTATCGCGAGGCTCCCGGCTCCGCGCAACAGTCGAATGCCGTGCGCACGCATCAGCGCGAGATTTGGCCCTGAAGCCTCACGCCAGGTCGCAGCTTCTGGCTGAGTGTGCACATCGACGGTCGTCCGCGCCGGTCGGGGCGCGACTTTCCTGCGCCGCGGTCGCACTGGCGCAGGCACGGTTGTGCTGATTGGGCGAACAGCCTTGGCCCCGCCGGGCTTCTTGGCAGTTTGGCGGCGGCGCGAGGCGGGGGGTGCTTGCACTTTGAGCGTAGGCAATTGCGCTGCAGGATAGGTGAGCGTGCAATTCTCGTCGATTGCTGTCTCTGGACTCACGCCGTCAGCATGATTCCACGGGACGACCGATCGCACGCCACCCGCAGCGGTTCGCCGAGCTGCTGTGGCCGTTCGGGTGGGGGCAGCGTGGACCTGCCCGTCCGCGATGGTGCGGCCATGCCTGCCCATCCCGGCGTGAACCCCTCGCTTACCATGACGTCCGTCGGCGAGCACGCGACGAGCCACGTTTCAATGGCCGCCGCGACGCCTGCAACAAGTTCGGAGAGAGGACCACCATGCCCGCACTGTCCACCATCGACCTGGCGATGTTCATGCTCGAATCGCGCGAGCGCACCCTCAACATCGGCCCGCTCGTGCTGTTGCGCCCGCCCGCGGCCTTCAAGGGCAACTTTGCCGACAAGCTGTATGCGAAGTTGCTCAAGCGCCCCGCCGGGGCACCGTTCAACTACAAGTTGAACCTGTCGCTGACCAGCATGCCCTCGGTCGAGCCGATGGCCCGGCCGGACATCAAGGCGCATGTGCATCGGCTGACGCTGAACGACGCGTCGATACCGGATCTGCTCAAGGAGGTCTGCGCCTTGCACGAGACCCTGCTCGACCGCTCAGGCATGCTCTGGCAGTTCTACGTCATCGACGGCCTGGCCGACGGCCGCGTGGCGCTGTACGGCAAGGTGCACCACGGGATCATCGACGGCAAGACCTTCGTCAAAGCCATCACGCAATGGATGTCCGACGATCCGAACGAGAAGGAAGTGCGCGCCATGTGGGATGGCGTGGCGCGCCCGGGCGCGCGCGACGAGCAACGCCTGGGCCTGGTGCAGCGACTGATGGCCGCTGGCGGACAGGCCGCCGGCGCGCTGCGCACCGCGGCCGACCTGTACGGCATGCTGGCCGAGCAGGGCCTGCGTTCGGTGGGCTTCGGCGACGGCCTGCCGCTGCCTTACCTGAAGGTGTCGAGCGACTTCGACGGCCCGCTCTCGGCCAAGCGCTCCTTTGCCTACTGCAGCCTGCCGCTGGCGGAGATCAGGGCCGTCGGCAAGGCGCAGGGCGCGACCGTCAACGATCTGCTGCTGACGGTGCTCGACATGGCCCTGCACCGCCACCTCGACAAGCGCCGCGGAGCGCCGCACTCTCCCTTGTTGGCCGACATGCCAGTGGCGCTGTCGAGCGGCGCCAAGGGCGGCAACCAGATCGCCGTGCTGCAGGTGCCGCTGGGCGGCGCCGACGCGAGCCCGGCGCAACGCCTGGCCGCGATCCGCGCCGAGACTGGGCGCGTCAAGGCCTCGATGAAGAAGCGCAGCAGCGGCGCGTTGATGCTGTACTCCACTCTGGTGCACGCGCTGCCCTTGATCATCGAGGGCGTGTCCGTCAAGGCCGCACCGCGCCTGGCGAATCTGATGATCTCCAATCCCTTCGGCTTCGAGGGCCAGCAATACCTGATGGGAGCGGCCGTGGAGCTGGCCCTGCCGCTGTCGGTGCTGGCCGCCGGCTACAAGCTCAACGTCACCGCGGTCACCGTGGGCGAGCAGCTGCAGATCGGCTTTCTGGCCATGCCCGAGGCCGTGTCCGACATCGACAAACTGGCGCGCCGCACCGAACAGGCCTTCGCCGAGTTGAAGGCCGCGCTGGCGCCGAGCGCGCCGGTTCACAGCGCGAAGCCCCGGCCGGCCCGTGCGCCGGCGAGGAAACCGGCCTAACGCCAACCCGCTGCGCACTCCATCGCCCCCTACCACGCCGCTGGTCGGGTAACCTCGGGCCGAGCCCCCGCCATGCCCTTGCTGCAAGTCACCGACCTGCGCGTGCGCCTGATCACCCAGCGCGGTCCGGCCGATGCCGTGCGCGGCGTGAGCTTCGCGCTCGAAAGCGGCGAAACGCTGGGGCTGATCGGCGAATCGGGTTGCGGCAAGTCGATCACGGCTCTTGCGCTGCTCGGCCTGCCGCCCGAGCGCGCGGTCGTCAGCGGCAGCATCCGCTTCGACGGCGAGGAACTCGTTGGCCGCAGTGAGGTGGAATTGTGCAGGCTGCGCGGCAACCGCATCGGCATCGTGTTCCAGGAGCCGATGACGGCGCTGAACCCGCTCCACACGATAGGCCACCAGGTTGCCGAGCCGCTGCGCCTGCATCAGGGGCTGTCGGTGCAGGACGGACGCAAGCAGGCCATCGCGCTGCTCGACCGCGTCGGCCTGCCCGACGCCGCGCGTCGCGTCGATGCTTATCCGCATCAGCTCTCGGGCGGCCAGCGGCAGCGGGTGACGATCGCGATGGCGCTGGCCTGCGGGCCCGACCTGCTCATCGCCGACGAGCCGACCACGGCGCTGGACGTGACGATCCAGGGCCAGATTCTCGACCTGATCGCCGACCTGGTGGCCGAGCGCGGCATGGCGCTGCTGCTGATCTCGCACGACCTCGGCGTGATCGCCGAGAACGTGGCGCGCATGCTGGTGATGTACGGCGGGTCGGTGGTCGAAAGCGGCCCGACCGGCGAGGTCTTCGCTCGCATGGCGCACCCGTACACGCAGGGGCTGTTCGCGGCGCGGCCCAAGCTCGGCGCGGCTCCGGGCACGCGGCTGACGACGATCGCGGGCACGGTGCCCGAGCTGGCCGACCTGCCGTCGGGCTGCCCGTTCACCGACCGCTGCCGGCTCGCGGTGCCCGCGTGCCGCGAGACGGTTCCGCCGCCGGTCGCCATCGGCCCCGGGCACGAGGCGCGCTGTCTCCGCATCGAGGCGGCTTTGGCTTCTTCGCTGGTGGCTGCATGACCGTTCCCTTGCTCGAACTCGAGGGTGTGGTGCGCCACTACACGCTGCCGCGCGAAAGCCTGCTGCGTCCCGCGCCCAGGGTGCATGCGCTCAACGGCGTGAGCCTGTCCATCGTCGCCGGGCGCAGCCTGGGTGTCGTCGGCGAGTCGGGATCGGGCAAGTCGACGCTGGCGCGCCTGGCGATGGCGCTCGAGCGGCCCACCTCGGGCGCGGTGCGCCTGCTCGGCGACGACGTGAACGCGCTGCCTGCCGAGGCGCTGCGCCGGGCACGGCAGCACTTCCAGATGGTGTTCCAGGACCCCTACGGCTCGCTCGACCCGCGGCAGAAGGTGGCGCGCATCGTCGGCGAACCGTTGAACGCGCAGGGTCACGTCGATGCGGCAGCGCAGCGCCGGCGCGTCGGCGAGACGCTGGAAGCGGTGGGCCTGCGCCCGGCCGACCTCGACAAGTATCCGCACGAGTTCTCGGGCGGCCAGCGCCAGCGCATCGCGATCGCGCGTGCGCTCGTCACGCGGCCGAAGTTGATCGTCGCCGACGAGCCGGTGAGCGCGCTCGACGTGTCGGTGCAGGCGCAGGTACTGAACCTGCTGCTCGACCTGCAGGCCGAGTTCGGCATCACCTACCTGTTGATCAGCCACGACCTGGCGGTGGTGGACCACGTGTGCGACGAGGTGGCGGTGATCTACCTCGGCCGCATCGTCGAGCAGGGCCGGCCGGAGGCGCTGTTTCGGGCCGCGGCACACCCCTACACGCGGGCGCTGCTGGCCGCCGTGCCACGCCCCGAACCCGGCGCGCTGCGCCGCCGGCGCACGGCCCTTTCTGGCACCGGCAGCGGCAGTCAGATCGGCCAGCCCGGTGGCGTTGCGCGCGGCTGCGCTTTCGCCGACCGCTGCGGCTACACGAGGGATCGCTGCCGCAGCGAAGCGCCGTTGCTGCGCGCCGTTGCGCCGGGTCACCTTGCCGCGTGCCATCATGCTGAACGCGTGATTGCCGAAACGCTGCCGCCTCGCCCGGAAACCTGCGCGACGACGCAGGGCTGAGGCAAACTTCACCGCCGTGAACCCGAACCGAATGGAGGACTGCACCATGTTGATGAGAAGACTCTTCACGCTGCTCGCCGCGGTCGTGATGGCCGCCGTGCCGCTTGCCGGCCAGGCGCAAGCGAAGAAGGACTCGCTGGTGCTGGCGATGGCGCTCGAACCGCCGGGTCTCGACCCGACCGCCGGTGCTGCGTCAGCCATCGCCGAGGTCGTGCTCTACAACGTGTTCGAGACGCTGACCAAGATCGGGTCCGACGGCAGCGTCAAGCCGCTGCTCGCGGAGCGCTGGGACATCTCGCCCGACCTGAAGACCGTCACCTTCAAGCTGCGCAAGGACGTGAAGTTCCAGAACGGCGAGCCGTTCAACTCGCAGGCGGTGAAGTACTCGTTCGAGCGCGCCGGCAGCGAGAAGAGCACCAACAAGGACAAGCGGCTGTTCGCGAGCATGGACTTCATCGGCACGCCGGACCCGTATACGGTCGTGATCGGCATGAAGACGGTCGAGCCCGACCTCTTGTTCCTGCTCGGCCAGGCCACCGCGATCATCGTCGAGCCCAAGAGCAGCGAAAACAACGCCACGCAGCCGGTCGGCACCGGCCCGTACAGATTGGAGAACTGGGCCAAGGGCTCGTCGGTCACGCTCGCCAAATGGCCGGGCTACCGCGACGCGGCGGCGATCAAGTTGAACAGGGTGACGTTCCGCTTCATCAGCGACCCGGCTGCCCAGGTGGCCGCGCTGCTGGCGGGCGACGTCGACGTGTTCCCGCGCGTCACCGCGGCGCGCAGCCTCGAGCAGATCAAGGCCGACGGGCGCTTCCAGGTGATCGTCGGCGGCACGCGGGCGAAGACCATCCTCGCGATCAACAACAAGAAGCCGCCGCTCAACGACGTGCGCGTGCGCCGAGCGATTGCGGCGGCGATCGACCGCAAGGCGGTGATCGAGGGCGCCGGCGACGGCTTCGGCGCGCCGATCGGCAGCCACTACGTGCCCGGCGCGCTCGGCTACATCGATACCACCGGCATCAATCCGTTCAACATCGAGAAGTCCAAGGCACTGCTCAAGGAGGCCGGCGTCAAGCTGCCGCTCGAACTCAGCCTGAAGCTGCCGCCGCCAGGCTACGCGCGCCAGGGCGGCGAGGTCATCGCGGCGCAGCTCGCCAAGGTCGGCATCGTCGCCAAGATCGAGAACGTCGAATGGGCGCAGTGGCTGGACGCCGTGTACAAGCAGCGCAACTACGACCTGACGATCATCTCGCACGTCGAGCCGTTCGACCTCGTCAACTTTGCCAAGCCCGACTACTACTGGGGCTACGACAACCCGGCCTTCAACAAGCTCTACGAGCAGATCAACAACGCGCCGACGACCGCCGAGCGCTCCAAGCTGCTCGGGGAGGCGCAGAAGATGATCGCCAACGATGCCGTCGCCGCCTACCTGTACCAGCCGCAGTTCCTGACCGTCGCCAACAAGAAGGTCAAGGGCATCGGCAAGGACATGCCGATCTTCGACAACGACCTGTCGCTGATGTATTGGCAATGACCGGGCGTCGGGTCTGACCATGGCGGCGTTGCACGACCTCTCTGCCGGGGAACTGCTCGCCGCCTATCGCGCACGCACGCTGTCGCCGGTCGAGCTGACGCGCGCCGTGCTCGCGCACATCGAGCGCTGGGAGCCGCAGCTGCACGCGACCTACGCCCTCGACCGCGAAGGCGCGATGGCGATGGCGCGCGCCTCCGAGGCGCGCTGGACCGCAGGCACGCCGCAGGGCGCGCTCGACGGCGTGCCGGCGATGCTCAAGGAGAACCTCGCCACCCGCGGCGTGCCGATTCCGCTCGGCACGGCGGCGACGGAACTCCTGCCCGCCGCCGAAGATGCCCCGCCCGCGGCGCGCCTGCGCGAGGCGGGCGCGGTGCTGCTGGGCAAGACGACGATGCCCGACTACGGCATGCTGTCGTCGGGGCTGTCGAGCTTTCACGCCCTCACGCGCAACCCTTGGGACCCTTGCCTGGGCCCTGGTGGGTCGAGCGCTGGGGCCGGGGCGGGCGCGGCAGCGGGCTATGGCCCGCTGCACGTGGGCACCGACATCGGTGGCTCGATCCGTCTGCCGGCTTGCTGGTGCGGCGTCTTCGGGCTCAAGCCCAGCAACGGCCGCATCCCGATCAAGCCGCCTTACTATGGTCGCGTGGCGGGTCCGATGACGCGCTGCGTCGCCGATGCGGCGCTGATGATGCAGGTGCTCTCGCAGCCCGACGCGCGCGACACGATGAGCCTGCCGCCGGCTGCGATAGCCTGGACGAACCTGCTGCGCGATCCGAGGGGCCTGCGGATCGGGCTGCTGCTCGATGCCGGCTGGGGCATTGCGGTCGAGCCCGAAACGCTGGCGGCGGTGCAGGCCGCGGCGCGCGCCTTCGATGCGGCCGGCGCGATCATCGAGCCGCTGCGGCCGTTCACGACGCGGGCGATGATCGCCGGGCTCGACAACTTCTGGCGCATGCGCTCATGGCTTGATTTCTCGGCACTGCCGCCAGAGCGCCAAGCGAAGATATTGCCCTATATCCGCGACTGGATCGCCACTGCGGCGCGCCTCAGTGGCGCCGACGTGTTCCGCGGCTTCAGCCAGATGGGCGCGATCCGCGATGCGACCCTCGCCGCGACGCAGCCGTTTGATTTTGTGCTCTCGCCAGTGAGCCCGGTGCCGGCCTTCATCGCCGAGTGGGCAAGCCCGATCAACGACCCACAGCGGCCGTTCGAGCACATCGCTTTCACGCTGCCGTTCAACATGAGCGAGCAGCCCGCGGCGTCGATCAACTGCGGCTTCACGGCGGGCGGCCTGCCGATCGGCCTGCAGATCAGTGGCCGCCGCTTCGACGACCTGGGCGTGCTGCAAGTTGCGCGCATCTACGAGGATCTGCGCGGCCCGCAGCGGCCGTGGCCGACACCACCCCAGTGAAGGACCTGCTCGGCAACGAGATCCACGTCGCCGACTTGGCGAGCGTCGCTGCGGTGGACGACTTCGTCGGCGGCTTCATTGCCTGTGAAGCGCGGGTGACGAACATCCTCGCGGCGGCCGAGCACGACGACAGCGTGATCGTGCAGAGCTGCGCCGCTGCGCTGCACATGTTCGCCGAGTCGCCCGCGGGCCCAGTCAACGCGCGGCCGCACCTGGAGCGCGGCGCGCGTAGCGGCGTGACGGCGAGCGAGCGCGAGCGCCGCTTCCTGCGCGCCGTGCAGGCCTGGGCGGACAACGACATCGCGCTCGCGATTCGCCTGCTCGGCGAACAGGTGCAGGCACACCCGCGCGACCTGGCGGCGCTCAAGCTCGCTCAGTACCTGCTGTTCAACCTTGGCGACTCGCCCGGCATGTTGCGCCTCGCGCTGGCCGTGCAAGCGGCTGCGGCCGACGTGCCGTACCTGCACGGGATGACCGCGTTCGCGTACGAGCAATGCCATCTGCTGCGCGAAGCGGAACAGGCCGCGCGTCACGCGATCGGAATGCTGCGCAAGGAGCCCTGGGCGCAGCACGCGCTGGCGCACGTGATGATCACCGAAGGCCGCATTGCCGAGGGCCGCAGGTTCATGGAGGACGTGAGCGACAGCTGGCTCGGCCTGAATTCGTTCATGGAGACGCACAACTGGTGGCACCTGGCTCTGTTCCTGATCGAACAGGACGCGCAGGCCGAAGCGCTCGGGCTCTACGACCACCACGTCTGGGGCGTGTGCAAGCCGTACTCGCAGGATCAGATCGGCGCCGTCTCGCTGCTGGCGCGGCTGGAACTCGCCGGCGTCGACGTCGGAGATCGCTGGATCGATGTGAGTGCCTACCTTATTGCACGCCGGCATGACCAGGTGCAGCCCTTTCTCGACATGCAGTACCTCTACGGCCTGGCGCGTGCCGGGCGGCCCGAGGCTGACGAACTCCTGCGCGCGGTCGAGGCCTACGCGCCGATGGCGCACGCGCTCACGCGCACCGCCTGGCAGCGCGTCGCCGTGCCGGCCTGCCGCGGCCTGCTCGCTCATGCGCGCGGCGAACACGCGCGCGCCGTCGACGAGCTCGGCATCGCGTTGCCGCGACTGCTCGAGATCGGCGGCAGCCACGCGCAGCGCGATCTGTTCGAGCAGGTCTACATCGATGCGCTCGTCAAGTCGGGGCGACTCGTCGGCGCGCAGAACCTGCTGCGGCAGCGTGCCCGCGCCAGCCCAGAGTCGCTGCGCCTGCGCCGACAACTTGCGCCAGTCTCCGAGCGACTCGGCCTCCCGCCACTGGCGCGATAACGCCGAACCGGGCCGGTGCACGGCGCGCCGGCGCGGTGCACCGCCGGGCGCAGCACGGATGCCCCGCCTTCGCGGCCGCCGCGCATCAGCGTGCACGGAAGTTGCATGGCGATGACCATGACAAAGAGAAATGCCACTTCGCCCGCGCGCGTGGCCTCGCCGATTCAGGCCTACCTCGAACGCCTGCACGTGCAGTTCGCAGGTTCGAGCAGCGGCCGGGTCGCCAACTACATCCCCGAACTCGCGAAGGCTGACCCGGCGTCGTTCGGCATCGTCATCGCGACGGTCGACGGCCATGTCTACGAGATCGGCACGACGCGGCAGGCGTTCACGATCCAGTCGATCTCCAAGCCGCTGGTCTACGGCGTAGCGCTCGAGGATTGCGGGGGCGAGCGCGTGCAGCAGGCGATCGGCGTCGAACCGAGCGGCGATGCGTTCAACTCGATCAGCCTCGAACCGGGAAGCGGACGGCCGCTGAACCCGATGATCAACGCCGGCGCAATCGCCGCCTCGTCCCTTGTCGGCGGGCCGACGCGCGAGGCGCGCCTGGCGAGGGTGGTCGACGCGATCTCGGCCTACGCCGGACGGCCGCTCGCCGTCGACGAGGCGGTATTCGAATCCGAGCGCTCCACCGGGCACCGCAACCGTGCGATCGGCCACATGCTGCGCAACTACGACATCGTGAGCGAAGACCCGGAGCCCGCGCTCGAGCTGTACTTCAAGCAGTGCTCGGTCCTCGTCGACTGCCGCGACCTCGCGCTGATCGCGGCGACGCTGGCCAACAGCGGCATCAACCCGGTCAGCGGCCAGCGCGCGGTGCGCGCCGAATTCATCGGCCCGATCCTGAGCGTGATGACCACCTGTGGCATGTACGACTTCGCCGGCGAGTGGGTCTACCGCGTCGGCATGCCGGCCAAGAGCGGGGTCGGCGGCGGCATCATCGCGGTGTTGCCGGGACAGCTCGGCATCGGTGTCTTCTCGCCGGCGCTCGACGAGCGCGGCAACAGCGTGCGCGGCGCGAAGGTCTGCGAGGCCATCTCGAGCGAGCTCGGACTGCACTTCCTGCTGCCGCCGCGCCCTTCGGCATCAACCGTGCGCGCCCGCTACACGCTGGCGAGCGTGCGTTCCAAGCGCCGCCGGCCGGCCAGCGAAGGCCGCGTGCTCGACGAGCACGGCCAGCGGGCCGCCGTCTTCGAACTGCAGGGAGACCTGCGTTTCGCGACCATCGAGCCGGTACTGCGAGAGATCTTCGATGCCGACGAAGGCCTTCATTTCGCGGTGCTCGACTTCAAGCGCGTGACGCACGCCGACCTGGCAGCCACCCGCATGCTCGCCGGGCTGGTGCACTGCTGCGCCGCGCGCGGACAGCAGGTCGTGCTCACCCGTGTGCGCCGGGGCGAGCTGCTGGCAGCGTTCAGTTCCGAGCTCAACCCGCACAGCGCGCGCTCGGTGAGCTTCCAGCCGCAACTCGAGCTCGGGCTCGAATGGTGCGAGCGGGGCTTGCTCGAGCGCTACGCGACGGCGCGTGCGCCATCGGCCATTGCCGGCCTGGCCGAACACCGGCTGTGCGTCGGCGCGACGGCGGCCGACGTCGCGCACCTCGAGGCGCTCGTCGAGCGCTGCCAGTTCGAAGCGGGCGCATCGATCGTGCGTCGTGGCGACGCGGCCGATGCGCTGTATTTCCTGATGCGCGGCGAGGTCAGCGTGATCGTCGAGCTGCCGCAAGGCGGGTTCAAGCGGCTCTCCACGCTGTCCGCCGGCATGGGGTTCGGTGAATCGGCGCTGATCGCCGGCGGGGTGCGCTCGGCCGACGTGCGCGCTGACACGGCGGTCGACTGCTGCACGCTCGGCGCCGAGGCCTTCGCCCGCCTCGAGCACGAGCGCCCGAGCCTGATGATCCGGCTGCTGCACAACCTGCTGCACAGCACTGCCAACACTGCGGTGCGCCTGACCTCCGAGGTCGCCGCGCTGGAGGGCTGAGATCCGTCAGCGCAGGTTGCCCGTATGTCCCAGAGAGTAGCGTCCGGGTTGCGGCCACACGGTCAGCCCGTGCGGCTCGCGGCCGACAGTGATCTTGTCGACGGTGCCGCTGCGGGTGTCGAAGCGATACACCACGTCGTCGTAGCGCCCCGACAGCCAGAGGTACTTGCCGTCGGCGCTGACGTTGCCCATGTCGGGGCTGCCGCCGCCCGGAATCGGCCAGGTGGCCACGACCTTGCGCGTCTGGAAGTCGATCACCGACACGCTGCCCTTGCCGCGCGGCTTGCCGCGGACTTCGTTGCCACCGCGATTCGCCACGTAAAGGCTCTTGCCATCGCGGCTCGGGTACAGGCCGTGTGCACCGACGCCGGTGGCAATGAACCCGACCTGCCTGAACGACTCGCCGTCGACCACATGCACGCCATCGACCATCATGTCGGCGATGTAGAACAGCTTGCCGTCGGGCGAGGCGCGCACGTCCTGCGGCATGCCCGGCGTGGTGCAGATCTCGGCGCCGAGTTCGCTCGGGTCGGGCACCTTGCGCGGCTTCTTGCCCGGCGTGGCGATCAGCGCCAGCACTTCGGGGCGGTTGAAGTAGGCGCTCAGCTTGATCATGCCGAGCACCTTGCGGTTGACGAGGTCGACCTTGGCGACCGAGCCGGTGAACTCGCAGGTGAACACGGCGAACCGCCCGTCGATGGAGAAATCGGCATGGTTGATGCCGCCGCAGCCCGGCACGGCGATGCTGTAGGCGAGCTTCATCGTGTGCGGGTCGCGGAAGTCGAGCCGCTCGTGGGCCTCGGCGACGACGATCGCGTAGGCTCCGTCGGGCGACCAGTACATGTTGTACGGGTCGTCCACCGGGATCGGCTTGCCGGGCTTGCCGGTCAGCGGATCGATCGGGGTCAGGCTGCCCGTGCTGCGATTCTCGGCATTGTTCGCGACCCACAGTGTCTTCAGGTCCCACGAAGGCACGACGTGCTGCGGGTTCAGGCCGACCTTGAAGGTATCGACGACCTTCAGGGTCGCTGGGTCGATCACCGACACGGTATTGGCGGTGTGGTTCGGCACGTAGACGCGCCCGAGCGCACCGGCCACGGCTGGGCTCATCTTGTCGGCGCCGGTCTCGCTGTAGAGGTTGGCAGCGTCGGGCACGGGTGCCATGCCGGGCACCGTGAGCACGGCGCTCGGCGTGCCGTGGGCCGCAACTGCATCGGCGGCGTGGACGGCGGTCCACCAGGCGGCGGTCGCCAACGTGGCGCCAGCGGCGAGCAGCGCGGCGGCGATGGATCGGGGCTGTGAGGACATGGTCTACGAAGTGGGATGAAGAGGGCTGGTTCGGCGGCGCGAGGCTCGCACATCGAAGCCGTGATTGTCGTTCAACGCCGCTCGGCGAGGGCGCCGCGAATGGCCGCCACGCTCTGCGTCACGATCAAATCGACGCCGATCTGCCCGAGCGCGCTGGAAGCCGGCCGCGGGTCTCCGGCCACGCCGACGGCCAGGCCTTCGCGGGCGGCGCGGGACAGCTGGTCCGACCGCACCATCGTCGCGTCCAGCGCCAGCAGCAGCGAGGTATCGCCCGCGCCGGCATGGCTGCCGAACTGCGCCTGCGTGATGCCCTGGCCGCGCAAGGCCGCGGCGTAGTCGACCTGGGCGCTGCGGTAGTACTCGGCGATGTAGTGCGCACGCGCGGGGGTGCCGGCCCAGTCGCGGTTCAGGCGCTCCGCCACCGTCTTGATCTGGCTCTGGTAGCCGCCATGCTCGCCGACGAACACGACGTCCTTGAATCCGTGCTGCCTAAAACTGCGCGCCGCCGAGTCGAGCGTGGCGCGGAAGGCTTCGTCGGGGATCGTGATCGTTCCTGCAAAGCGCATGTGCGCGGCGGGCGGCGCGATGCGCCCTTCGGGCACGTAGGCGATCACTGGCGCCACGACCGTGCGGCCGAGGGCAGTGGCAATGCGGCCGGCGAGCATCCGTGCCCGCAGGTTGTGCTTGCCGAGCGCCATGTGCGGCCCGTTCTGCTCGGTGCCGCCGATCGGCACGATGATGGTCGTCGTGCCGGCCTGGATCGCGTCGCGCAGCTCGGTCCAGGTGAAGTCTTCGAGAAAGACGCTGGCGGGAGCCGCCTGTGCGGCGGGCGCGCTGCACAGCATGGCGAAGCTCAGTAGGACCAGGAGACGGCGCATCGCTCTCGTCAGCGGATCAGTGACGCTCCGCGCTGCTCCAGCAGATCGCGAAGTATCGATCGATGGCAATGACGCTCGTCCTCGCAATAGCAGCCCATCGAAAAGTTCGCGGTGTGCGACAGCGCGGCCAGCAGGTCGAGGCTTCGCGAGGCGTCGGTTGCGCCCATTTCCGCGCGGTAGTGCCGGGCAAAGACCGCCCATGCCGCGTCGTCGTCGGCCTGCTGCCCCAGCTTCATCGTGTCTACGCTCGGTGCGAGATTCGGGTACCAGACGTCGTACCAGTCCTGGCGCGCGAACTCCGCCTTCGGCACGCCCCGCGGCGGCCGCCTGACGGTGCCGATGCGCGGGCCCTCACCCTCCGCGCGCGCGGTGCCCAGCCTGACGATGCGAATGCCCATCTGTTCAGCGTAGCAGGTCCGCGAGATGCGCATCGTCGGCCCAGCTGACGATCTCGAGCCGCTCGCCCGTCACGCGAAGCCGGTTCAACCCGGCGTTCGGGATGGCGCAGGTGCGCGGTCCTTGCAGCGGCAGCCCGTGCACGGTGCGAAAGAGCATGTCGAGCACGCCGCCGTGCGTCACGACCGCCAGCGTCATGCCTTCATGGCGTTGCGCCAGCGATCGCACCGCACCGACCACGCGGGCGTGGAAGCTGCGCACGCTTTCGCCCTCGGGGAGCGCATAGTTGGGGTCGTGGCGCAGCCATGCCGCAAGCAGGTCCGGATGGCGCGCCTGCACTTCGTCGAAGCTCAGACCCTCGAGAATGCCGAAGTGCTGCTCGCGCAGGCCCGCGTCGGACGCTGCCGGCAGATCGAGCTTCAGCGCAGCAGGCTCGGCCGTCTGCCGGGTGCGCAGCAGGTCGCTGCAATAGAACGCGTCGATCGCTTCGCGCGCCAGCCGCTCGGCCATGCGCTCCGCCTGCGCCAGGCCCAGGGCATTCAGCGGCACGTCGATCTGCCCCTGGAAGCGGCCTTGCACGTTCCAGTCGGTTTCGCCATGACGGATCAGGATCACATCGGTCATCCATCAATTGTCCGGCAATCGCGCCCCGCTACAGCGGTGCTGCCTGGTCGGTGCTTGACGGATGACAATGCGCGCCATGTCAACGCTCGTCCTCCTTCCCGGCCTGGCCGCAGACGCCACGATGTGGGCCGCGCAGCGCGAGGCGCTTGCCGCAGTGCGCGAGGTGCACGTCAGCGACGTGCATTTCAGGTTCGCCACGCTGTCCGAGATGGCTCGTGCGCAGCTCGCCGAACAGCCGGGCGCGCTGATTCTTTGCGGCGCGTCGATGGGCGGCATCCTCGCCTTCGAGATGCTGCGCCAGGCGCCGCAGCGCGTTTGCGGACTGGCGCTGCTCGGTACGACGGCGCGGCGCGATTCGCCCGAGATCGCCGCATTGCGCGCCAGCGCGTTCGCGATGATCGAAGCAGGCTGCTACGAGAAGATGATCTGCGGGAACGTGCCGTTCTCGTTCCACGCTGACCGGCTCGGCGAGCGCGAACTGGTCGACGCCTATCTCGACATGCTGCGCCGCGCCGGGCCGGATCAGCTGGTGCGGCAGAACATCGCGACGGCTGCGCGCCCCGACAGCCGCCCATTGCTGCCGACGCTGCGCTGCCCGACGCTGGTGCTGTGCGGCGACGCCGATGCGGTGACCACCGTCGACGCCTCGCGCGAGATCGCCGAGCTGGTGCCCGGCGCCGAATTCGAACTGATCGAGCGCTGCGGGCACATGCTGACAATTGAGCGGCCGCACGAAGTGAACGCGGCGTTGCTGCGCTGGCTTGGGCGGCATTTCGGCGCGGAGCGCTGAGCGCCGCCTGCCGCTGCCGCCGTGTGCACAATCCGCAGGCGACGCACAGCGCCAGGAGAGGTCAGATGCAAGCATTCAGCTACCAGACACCGGCCACGCTGGCCGGCGCGGTGCGCGCTGCGGGTCGCAGTGGCGCCAAGGTCATCGCCGGTGGGCAGTCGCTTCTCGGAGCAATGAAGCTCGGCCTCGCGGCGCACGACACACTGGTCGACCTGTCGGGCGTGCCCGGGCTCAAGCGGATCGAGCTCGATGCCGGCGGGCTAGCGATAGGCGCGATGAACACCCATGCCGAGATTGCGTCCTCTGGCGTGGTGCGCAAGGCGATTCCGGCGCTTGCCGATCTGGCCGGCCACATCGGCGACCGCCAGGTGCGCCACCGCGGGACACTGGGGGGAAGCTTGGCCAACAACGACCCGGCCGCGTGCTATCAGGCGGCGCTGCTCGCGCTTGGCGCGACGGTCCATACCGACCGCCGCCGCATCGTTGCCGCCGACTTCTTTCAGGGCCTGTACGAGACCGCGCTTGCCGATGACGAGCTGATCACAGCGGTAAGTTTTCCGCTGCCCGAGCGCGCCGGCTATGTGAAGTTGGATCAGCCGGCGTCGCGCTTTGCCCTGGTCGGCGTGTTCGTCGCCAAGGGTCCGCAGGGCGTTCGCGTCGCCGTCACCGGCGCCGGCAACGGCGTGATGCGCGTGCTGGCGCTCGAACAGCGCCTGGCGAGGGACTGGAGTGCCGCAGTGTGCAGCGGCGTGACGGTGCCAACCGAAGGCCTGAACGGGGACCTGCATGCGTCAGCCGAATACCGCGCCGCGCTGATCCCGGTGCTTGCCGCGCGGGCGGTGGTGGCTTCCTGAGGCGGAAGTTCAGGCGAATGGCGACGGGCCGAAGTCGCGCTTGAGCGCACGCCAGACGCGCTCCGACGTGAGCGGCATCTGGATACGTTCGGCGTCGCGCCCGAGGCCGGCGCTGTCCAGCGCGTCGATCACCGCGTTGACGACGGCAGGCGTTGCGCCGATGGTGCCGAGCTCGCCGACGCCCTTCACGCCGAGCAGGTTGGTGGTGCACGGAATCGATGTGTCGAACTCGGTCCGGAAGGCGCGAAAGCCGTCGACGCGCGGCAGCGCGTAGTCGAGCAGGCTCGCGCTCAACGCCTGCGCGTTCTGGCTCGAATAGACCATCCGCTCGCATAGCGCCTGGCCGATGCCCTGCACCGCGCCGCCTTCGAGCTGCCCGCGCACGATGGCCGGGCTGACGATGCGGCCGACGTCGTTCACCGACGCGTAGGCGACGACCTCGACGGCACCGGTGGCGGGGTCGATCTCGACCTCGCAGATGTGGCAGCCGTTGGGCCACGAAGGCCCGCTGACGGCGCTCGTCGAGTCGATGAAGATGCGCGCCTCGCGTTGCTTCGCGGCGAGCTCGAACAGCCCGATGCCGAGGTCGGTGCCAGCCACCGTGAAGCGCGCGGCCGCGTACTCGAGGTCGGCCGGCGCCACTTCCAGCGCCTCGCCGGCGAGCTCGCGCGCGCGCGCCACGGTGCGCTCGGAAGCCACCTGCACCGCCGAGCCGCCCGTGAACAGCGAGCGCGAGCCCGCGCTGCCGAAGCCCTGCACGCGGTCGGTGTCGCCCTGCACGATGCGGATGCGCTCGATCGGCACGCCGAACACGCCGACCGCGAGCTGCGCGTAGCTGGTCGCGATGCCCTGGCCCATCGCCTGCGTGGCCGAGAAGATCTCGATGAAGCCGTCGGGCGTCACGGCGACGGTCACGCGCTCCTCGAACACGTTGCCGCCGGTCCACTCGAGGAACGTTGCGATGCCGCGCCCGCGCAGCCTGCCGCGTGCGCGCGCGGCTTCGCGACGCGCCGCGAAACCGGCCCAGTCGGCGAGCGCCAGTCCCTGGTCGAGGATTTGCTCGAAGCGGCCGCAATCGTAGGTCTGGCCCATCGCGTTCTTGTAGGGCATCTGCTCGGGCCGGATCAGGTTGCGCCGCCGCAGTTCGGCCGGGTCGAGCTTCATCTCGCGCGCTGCGGCGTCCATCAGACGCTCGGTGATGTAGATCGCCTCCGGGCGCCCGGCTCCGCGGTAGGCGCCGGTGGGCGCGGTGTTCGTCAGCACCGCGGTGTAGTGCATGTCGATCGCGCCGATGTCGTACACGCTGGTCGAGACCCAGGGTCCGATCAGCAACTGGATCGCGACGCCGGTGGCCGTGGCGTAGGCGCCAGCGTTGGCGAGCGAGTGCACGCGCAGCGCGAGCACGCGGCCATGGGCGTCGAGCGCGAGCTCGGCGCGGCTGACCACGTCGCGCCCGTGCACGGCCGAGGTGAATTCCTCGACCCGCTCGGCCACCCACTTCACCGGCTGCGCGAGCACGCGCGCGGCGTAGGCGACGACGATGTCTTCCGGGTAGAGGCCGGTCTTCATGCCGAAGCCGCCGCCGACGTCGCCGACGATGACGCGCACCTGCGATCTTTGTAGGCCGGGGATCGCGTCGCACAGGCCGTGCAGCACGCCGGTCGGCATCTGGCTGCTCAGGCGAACCGTCAGGCGCTGGCTCGCGCTGTCGAACGCGGCGAGCACGCAGCGCGGCTCGAGCGGGGTCGGCGCGAGGCGCTGGTTGACGATCTCCAGCGACACCGTGTGCACGGCGCGCGCGAAGCCCTGCGCCGCGACGGCAGCGTCGCCGTGGCGCATCTCGGCGGCGACGTTGTCGGGCGCCTCGGCGCACAGCGCTGGCGCGCCGGCGCGCATCGCGCTCGCGGCGTCGGCCACCGCGGGCAGCTCGTCGTACTCGACCCAGATCGCATCGGCCGCGGCGCGCGCCGCACCCGGGTTGTCGGCGACCACCGCCGCCACCGGCTCGCCGACGTAGCGGACGAATTCATGCGCCAGCGCGCGCCGCGGCGGCGTGGCCTGCGGGCTGCCGTCGCCGCGGCGGAACGGGGCCGGGTTCGGGATCGCCTTGACGCCTGCGGCAGCGAGCTCGGCGCCGGTGTAGACCGCGAGCACGCCGGGCATCGCCGCCGCGGCCGACGTGTCCACGGCGACCATGCGCGCATGCGCCATCGACGAGCGGTGGAACGCGAGCCAGGTCTGACCGGGCAGCACGACATCGTCGGTGAACTGGCCGCGCCCGGCGACGAGCGCCGGGTCTTCGATTCGCCGAACCGTCTGGCCGCTGCCGTAGCGGCCGGCTTCGTTGGCGGCGGTCACGACAAGCTCCCCGCCTGCGTGGCCATCGCCTGCGCCGCCTGCTGTACCGCGGCGACGATGTTCACGTAGCCGGTGCAGCGGCACAGGTTGCCTTCGAGGGCGTGCACGATCTCCGCCTCGCTCGGCTGCGGCTGGTGCGTGAGCAGGTCGACCGCTGTCATCATCATCCCCGGCGTGCAGAAGCCGCATTGCAGGCCGTGGCAAGCGATGAAAGCCTCCTGCACCGGGTGCAGGCTTCCGTCACGCGCCAGGCCCTCGACGGTGGTGACGGCGCGGCCCTGCGCCTGCAGCGCGAGCATGCTGCAGCTCTTGACGGCCTGGCCGTCGACGAGCACGGTGCAGGCGCCGCACTGCGCGGTGTCGCAGCCGACGTGGGTGCCGGTCAGCGCGAGCGGGCCGCGCAGCAGCTCGACGAGCAGCGTCTGCGGCTCGACCTCGATCTCGATCGGGCGGCCGTTGACGGTCAGGCGCAGCGGTGTCGGCATCGAGGCTCCTTCGGTTGGGCGATCGCTGCCATCGTAGCCGTTCGCTACTGTGCGCGCCGCGCACGCTGCACCAAAGCCCACTTGCCGTTCCGAAGCGGTAGGCGCGGCGGGCACGCGCCGCGCAGTCGCTTCGCTGCCTTCGCTCAGACCAGCGGCGCGGCGATGCCCTCGGTCGCCAGCGCGCGCTGCACCGCCGGCCGGGCGAGCAGGCGCTGCAGGTAGGGGCCGAGGTGCGGCAGGCTACGCGCCGGCCTTGTGAAGCCGCGCGTCCAGCGGCACAGCACGAAGGCATAGGGGTCGATCGCGCTGAAGTCGGCGCCGAGCAGCCATGGTGCTCGCGCGAGTTGCGTATCGAGCTGGTCGAGCATTGCGCCGATCTTCGCCTCGGCGTGCGCCTTGACCTGCGCGATCGCGCCCGCCTCGTCGGCCCAGCGCTCGGGGTAGAAGTAGATGACCAGCGCCGCCTGCAGCGTGTTGGTGAGCCAGACCAGCCATTTGTAGAAGTGGGCCCGCGCCGGCGTGCCGACGGCGGGCGCGAGCCCGGCCGCGGGGTGGGTGTCGAGCAGGTGCAGGCAGATCGCCGCCGTCTCATAAAGCACGAGCTCGCCGGCGGGGCCGGTTTCGACCAGCACCGGGATCAGGCCGTTCGGGTTGAGCTTCAGATAGGCGGGCGACTTGTGCGCCTGACGCGCACGATCGACGAGCGCGAGCTCGAACGGAACGCCGAGTTCCTCGAGCAGCAGGTGCGGGATCAGGCTCGCGTTGCCGGGGTAGTAGTGCAGCTGGATCATCGGGCGGCCTCGGTGCTGATGGTCGTCGTGCCGATTGTGGCAGCGCGCAGGGTTGACCACGATTGCCGATAGGCTCGCCTTAGCGGACGCTCGCCCGACCCCGTGGAGACTGCATGAGTGCCTCACCACCGAACTCCTTCCCCGACGCTGCCGCGAGCGACCCGCTGCGCCTCGGCCTGATGCAGGGCTTTCCGCCGCGCGAGGACAAGACCGTCGCGTTCGCCGACGGCAGCGCGTGGGCGTTCCCGGGCACGCGCTGGGCTTTCAGCCACATGCGGGAACTGTTCCCGACCGCGAACGTATCGCGCGGCGAGGCGCCCGTTGCCGTGCTGGCGCGTGCCGAACGCGACGACTTCGACCGCGTCGGCTTCGTCACGCTCGACGGTCGCGCGATGACCTGGGGTGAATCGCTGGCCGCCAACTACAGCGACGGCATCGTCGTTCTGCACCGTGGCCGGATCGTGTACGAGCGCTACTTCGGCGCGTTGCGACCCGAGCTGGCGCACAGCGCGATGTCGGTGACCAAGTCGTTCGTCGGCACGATCGCCGCGATGCTCGCTCACGCAGGCGCGTTCGACCCCGCCGTTGCGGTGACGCACTACCTGCCCGAGCTGAAGGCCACCGCGTACCGTGATGCCACCGTGCGCCAGGTGATGGACATGACGATCGGCGTCCAGTACTCCGAGGCGTACGCCGACCCGAACGCCGACATCTGGCACTACGCGCGAGCCGGGGGCATGCTGCCGCGGCCGCCCGGCTACGCCGGAGCGGAGACGCTCTACGCCTACCTGGCGACGCTGCGCCCCGAGGGCCGGCATGGCGAGGGCTTCGCCTACAAGACCGTCAATACCGAGGTGCTGGCATGGATCGTCAAGCGCGTGGCCGGTCAAAGGCTTTCGACGCTGACCTCGGAGCTGATCTGGGGCAGGCTCGGCGCCGAGCACGACGCGCATTACGCGGTGGACAGCGCCGGCACCGAAGCAGGCTGCGGAGGGCTCAACACCACGCTGCGCGATCTGGCGCGCTTCGGCGAGGCGATGCGGCAGGACGGCTGTATCGATGGCCGGCAGATCGTGCCCGAGTCCGTGGTGGCCGACATCCGTCGCGGCGCCGACCGCGCGCAGTTCGTGCGCGGCGGCTACACCACGCTGCCCGGCTGGTCGTACCGCAACATGTGGTGGGTGACGCACAACGAGCACGGGGCCTACACCGCGCGCGGCATCCACGGCCAGACGATCTGGATCGACCCGAAGGCCGAGATGGTGATCGCGCGCTACGCCTCGCACCCGCTGGCGGCCAACTCGCCGCACCTCGACCCGACCTCGTTGCCGGCCTACCTGGCTCTCGGGAAGCATCTGCTGGCGACCGGCTGAGCAGGCGCCATGCGCTCGGTCAGCGCGTGCGCAAGGCCGCGGTGACCGTGGCGAAGAACGCGCAGCTTTCGAGGGGCTGGCCACGATCGCTTGTACCGCACTGTCCGTCAGCCGGGCTGACGCATGCATCGACAGCGGCCGGCCCAACGCGTAAGCTGCCACCGACGATCTCGCTCCGATTCGTTTCGCAGAGAGGCTTGAAGTGAACATCGACCAATTCATGCAGGGCTACAAGGCGGCCTGGGAGGGCCGGGACGACGCATTGTTCTGCGCGCTGTTCGCGAACGACGGGACGTACCACAACACCCCGTTCGCCGAGCAGCGCGGTCACGATCAACTGGCCAGGTACTGGCAACGCGTCAAGCTGCAGGACGACATCCACGTGAGCTACGAGATCCTCGCGTCGATGCCGGACAGCGGTATCGCGCACTGGCACGTCACGTACCAGGTGACTTCCGAGGAACTGTTCAGGATCTGGGCCGCGTCCACGGGAACGAACCTGGTCTCGCGCAAGCCGGGAGATCCTCTCCCCCGGATGATGCTCGATGGCGTGCTGCACGCGCAGTTTGCCGACGGTCTTTGCCAGCAGTGCCGACTCTGGTGGCACAGCATGCCGCTGCCACTGTGAATCGCTGAGGGCGCGAGACCCGCCCGATGGACACCTGGCTCAACCACCTCGCCGCGCTGCAGGGCGCGCCCGCCTACCGTCTGTTGTTCGCGCTGCTCGTGAGCTGCGGCATCGGCGCGCCGATGAACGAGGACATCGTCCTGCTCGTGGCGGCCGCGCTCACGCTGTCGGGCGTCATGGAGCCGCTGCCGCTGATCGCGGTGGCCTGGTTCGGGCTCGTGCTCGGCGACGCGCTCGTCTTCCATTGGGGCCACCGCTTCGGGCCGCGCATCCTCGGAACGCGCTTCGTCTCGCGCATCGTCGCGCCGCAACGATTGGCCGAGTTCCAGGGCCGCGTGAGGCACGGCGGCCATGCAGGACCGTCGTCGCTCGCCGAACGCATCGCGCTGTGGTACGTGGCGCGCAAGCGGAGCCGTCAGCGTTGAGCGTCGCGACGAGACGACGGTGAAATCGATTTCCGCGATGACGGCGTGCGCCGCATGAAGGAACCCCGCTATGCCTGGGTGGTCGTCTGGGCCGTGTTCGTCTGCCTGGCGACGATCTTTGGCGTGGCATATTCATTCGCCGCGTTCTTCGCGTCGTTCGCCACCGAGTTTCACGTGCCGCGCGCCGACGTGTCGCTGGTGTTCGGCCTCTCAGGCCTGCTGTACTTCGTGCTCGGCGCCGGCGGTGGCATCTTGTCCGACCGCTTCGGCCCGCGCCTGGTCTGCTGCGCCGGCATGCTGTTCATCGCGCTCGGCCTGGCCGGCAGCAGCGTCGCGAGTTCAATGACGATGATCTATGCCGCCTACGGCGTGGGCATCGGTGTCGGCATCGCGCTGGTCTACACGCCGTCGATCGCCTGTGTGCAACCCTGGTTCACGCAGCGGCGCGGTCTGGCCGCGGGCATCGCGAGCGCCGGCATCGGCGCGGGCACGGTGATCGTCCCGCTGCTGGCCACGCTGGCGATCGCCGAACTGCAATGGCGCGGCGCGCTGCGATCGCTCGCGCTCGGCGTGCTGCTGATCGGCCTCGCTGCGGCGTTCCTGCTGCGGCGCGCGCCTCTGCCGCCGGCGTCGGCCTCGGGCCATCGGCCTGGGCTCAGCCTGGGCGAGGCCTTGCGCAGCCGACGCTTCTGGTGGCTGTACCTGGCAGTCGTCGCCGCCGGCCCGACCATGTTCATTCCGTTCGCTCATGTCTCGGCGTCGGCGCGCGACCTCGGCATTGCCGATTCGCGTGCGGTGGGCCTCGTCGGCCTGATCGGCATCGGCAGCCTCGTCGGGCGCTTCGCGATCGGTGCGCTGGCCGACCGCCTCGGACGCACGCTGACGCTGCCGCTGGCGCAGGCGTCCATGGGTCTGGCCTACCTGCTGTGGAACGCCGCCGGGGGATACCCCGCGCTGGCGGTGTTTGCGCTCTGGTTCGGCCTCAGCTACGGCGGCATCGTGTCGCTGCTGCCGGCCATCTGCATGGACCTCTTCGGCGCGCGCGCCGTGGCCAGCATTCTCGGCACGCTCTACACCGGCGCGGCGGTGGGCAACCTGCTCGGCCCGGTGGCCGCGGGCGCGGTGTTCGACCGCGCGGGCAGCTACGCGCCAGCGATGTGGGCGTGCCTTGCGCTGTCGGCCCTGGCGACGCTGGCGTCGCTGCGATTGGTCCGCGCGCACGGGCCGTTGTACTGAGACCACCTCCTCCCGGAGTCGCTTGGTAATCAGCCGATGGCCATTTGCGCGTGCTCGGGGCGGGCTGCCATAGAGCAGCGAATTCCAAACCGCTCGTGGAGAACGCTGAAGTCAAACCCCCAAGCCACCATCACCCTGTGTGTTCGGACTCGCCTAAGCTAAATCCGGGTGGCCCGCGCCGGCGTCGTAGCCGTGCTGGACTACTTCGCCTTGCCCGAGGATCGCATGGGCACCCTGCGGCGCGTGTTCTCGGGCTGGTGCCTGCTTGTGTGGGTCCAACGGTCTCCATCGCTCGGACTTGGCGCGGGGACAACAGCAGCGCAGGCGTTGTGCATGCGCGAGCCGACTTGCCAGGTCGCAGCCACCCGGATGCCTGATTGGCCAGGCACCAGCTCCCCGGCCGGGGAAGTTAGCAAATTCTTAGGGTTGCGCCAGTGAAGACTTACGAACGCGGCGTTCGAGGTTTCGCGATGATCCCGTTCACGTCGAAACCACCGAGGAGAACCTCATGACCGCCCCCCGCCACGACATCTATGCCTTCATCCACAAGGGCCTGCGCGCCTTCATGGCAAACACGCTGGTGCGTGTCGGCCGCGTCGATCCGCACGACGAGGCCGAGTTCGCCGAAGTCGCCGAGGAGTTGCACGCGCTGTTGCACATCTGCGCCGACCACCTGAAGAACGAGAACGAGGTGATCCATGCCGCGATGGAATGACGCCGACCGGGCTCCAGCGTCAGCCTCGCCACCGACCACGTGCACGACGCCGCTGCGATCGCCCGGCTCGCCGACCTGCTGGACCGTGCTGCAGGCAGCGCCGAGGGCACGCACGCGCTCTATCACGCGCTCGGCGCCTTCGTCGCGCACAACTTTGACCACATGGAAGAGGAGGAGACCGCGCACAACGCCGTGCTCTGGGCCACCCACAGCGATGACGAGTTCCGCGCGCTGGAGCAGACGATTGTCGCCCGCCACACACCGCAGGAGATGAGTCTCGCGCTGCGCTGGATGCTGCCGCACATGAACCCGGCCGAGCGCGCCGCGATGCTCGGCGGCATGCGCGCCAACGCGCCAGCGCCGGTGTTCGAAGGCGCGCTCGGGCTGCTGCGGCCGCTGCTCGGCGGGCGCGACTGGCGCAAGCTGAGCGTCGCGCTCGGCCTGTGAAACCGCCACATCACATACGAGGAGATTCACATGGAATCGCAGGATCGCTTCATCCGCCGCTGGGTGCTCGTCGCACTCGTCTATTTCGTCGCCGCAGTGTCGCTCGGCATCCGGCCGACACGCACGACTATCGGCTCAAGGGGGTGCACGTGCACCTCAACCTGCTGGGTTGGGTATCGATGGCACTCACCGCCTTTGTCTACCGGCTGTTCCCGCCGGCTTGCACTGCCTTCGGGGCGCGGGTGCACTTCTGGCTCTACAACATGGCGTTGCCGGTGATGGCGGTCTCGCTCGGTGGACTACTGCTTGGGGATCCGCGCTTCGAGACGGGGGTGGCGGCGAGCAGTGTGGCGATGCTGATTGCAATCGTCACGTTTGTCGTCACGGTGTTTCGCTACTCGTCGCGTGGCATGTCTCGGCCTTCGGGGGAGCTGGGACGCTTAAACGTCGTTTGACTCGGCTGTCCGGGACCTGGCGGGCTTGCTCGGCGCGGCAAGGTCACAGCAGCACTCAAGCCTCAATCAGCGAAAGCACCCGAGAAACACGCAACCGAAACTGCCCCCGCCCTGTCTTCTCGATCACCAACTGCGGACACCGCTCTGCCAGTCGCCGCTGCAGGAGGATCAACCGCGCCTCCAGGTTGTCTGCGATCTCCGGCAGCCTGAGCTCTGGCGACATCCGCAGCTCGCGGTTGCTAAAGTCGTGCCGTCCGCTCTCCTTCGAGGTGCGCAACAGTTTCCACAGGATCGCGCCCGGCACGCCCTTGATCAGGTACTCGCCTTCGACGAATACGCTGTCGTTGGCGGCGTAGTGCTTCACCTCCATTGGCCGCCCGCCTGGCACCGGCGCCGCGGAGGAGGGCAGCGGCGCGATCGAAGACTCGGCTTCCTGCTGGATTGCATGGATCGCCACGCCGAGCTGCGCGGCGAGCACCAACAGCGCGTCCTCGTCGTCATAGGTGAAGCGAAGGTCCTGCTGGCTCTCGAGGCACAGTACGCCGAGCAGGTGGCCGGCGGCGAGGATCGGTACCGCCAGCTGGCTGTGCGGTTCGGCGAGGCCTGGGAATGGGATCTCCACGTCGAGCACCGGCGCGTCGACGAGTGAGAGCGTGCTGTCGCGCGCCGCCTGGCCGTAGCGGTACTCCAGCGTCATGTGGCTGATGCGGATTGGTGTGCGGTACTGTGCAGCCACGCCGATCACGCCGTCGCCGAAGGCGATCTCGCTGCCCACGCCAGTGGCGGCATAGCCTCGGCTCGTCACCGTGTAGAGCCGCCGTGCGCTGTCGTCGGCCATCAGCAGGAGCGCATGGTCGATGCCGAACTCGCTGCCGCGCGACGCCATTGTCTGGTCGACAAGTGCATCGAGCCGCGTGCATTCCGCGAGTGCCAAGCTCGCGTTGCGCAATGCGTTCAGCAGGTTTCGTGGTGGCACCGGCGCGTCGACCACCTGTGCGGAGATGCGCTCGACGCGGAGCACGCGATAGACGTCTGCCCCTTGCAGCTTGAACACCCCGCTCATGCCGGTGTGCGAGGCGATGCCCGCGAGCCTGGCCTTCATGCTCTGGAACAGCGCGCCCGCGGTCTCGGTGCGCAAGTACAGCAGGTCCAGCCGGTAGGAGGCTCCTGTCACCGGCTCGATCACCAGCGTCGTGGCCTGCGGGTTGGCGAGTATGTTGTCGCGCGTCTTGCTGAAGAACTGGAACGACAGGGCCATGTGCCGCGCATCGACGTAGTGCATCTGCGAGACGTAGGTGGCGTTGGGCGCGCCGTCGAGCGAACAGGTCGCCACGTCCGCCGGGATCACCCCCTCGAGGCAGCTGCGGATCGAGTCGAGCGAGGTCGCGGCCATCGGGTCAGCGCACGTCGCCGGGCTCGAGGCGGCGGCCGGCCTGCGGTCCCGGCGTCTGGGCAAACGCGCCGTCGGGCGTGAAGTGCACGGCCAGCAGGTCGGCCGGGTCGTGCCAGAAGAAGGGGTCGAGCATCGAGCGGCTGAATCCGAGCGGCAGCAGGTCGTCGATCAGCCGGTCGATGCTGGTGCGTGCTGCGGCCACGTCCTGCGGTGTGGCGAGCTGCGCCCGAGCGTCACGGCCCTTGAGCTGCACCGTCTGGTTGGTGCTCGGTCGCGTCAGGCACACCGCCACCTGCGCACAGTGGGCGATGTCGCGCAGAACCGCCTCGGCCACGTCGGCGAACACCAGCACGCTGACGCTGCGCCGATCGGGTGCGACGCGGAAGGCGGCGGCCTTGGCGATCGACGGCACCAGCCGCTCGCCGCGAGAGGCGACAGTGATTGACAGTCCCGACTCGACGAACGCCACGAGCGACTCGCCGAGCGGCGGGTCGAGCGGGGGCGGCCAGTCTGCGACTGCTGCTGGCATGGCAGCAATGCTAGCGCAGGCAATGTCGCGGCATAGTCCTTCGGCGGCGGCAATGGCCAACCGCTCCTCGCCCCACGCCGCTCGTCCACTCATTCGACCAAGCCGGCAGGGATTTGCTTCGCTGCCTGGTCGGATCGAATCGTTAGCCGACCGCTCTCGGGCATCCGATCGTGCGGGGCCGGGAGGTGCTTTGGGTCGGAAGAGGTCGTTCACCCCGTCCGTTCGGACGAC
>Ga0209048_10000709_pt1 | contig 35287 bp, 39 predicted proteins | sample FrelakmetCRP12CR_FD_187146 | JGI IMG/M metagenome (GOLD analysis project Ga0209048, IMG submission 187146) | Freshwater lake sediment microbial communities from the University of Notre Dame, USA, for methane emissions studies - CRP12 CR (SPAdes)... | ecosystem: Environmental > Aquatic >...
AAGAATGGCCATTGCAAACGCCTTGCTGAAATGGACAAAAAGCTCGCACTTACGCACAGTTTTTGTCGAGTATGACCGAACAATGATTGTCGGAGATTCCAGGAAAAAAGAGCCTAAAAAGTTCGGAGGACCAGGAGCAAGGGCCAAAGAACAGAAAAGCTACAGATGATGAGGCTTATTGATGATAATTCCAGTGAGATGTTTTACATGCGGCAAACTGGTTGGAGACAAATGGGAAGAATTTGCCCGAAGAGTCAAAGCCGGAGAGGACGCAGGCGAAGTCCTAGACAGCCTTGAGATCAAAAGATATTGCTGCCGCAGAATGTTGCTGTCACACGTCGAAATAATCGATGAAGTCCTACGTTTCTATGAAGAAGCCCAAAAGCGGAAAGAAGCAAGGACCTACCAGTAACCCCATGAAAGGAGAAAAAAATGTCAACAGTCATTGAAGACGTCATCCCAAGGAAAATTTTCAACAGTCGGGGCGAAGAGACAATAGAAGTTGACGTCATAACTACCTCAGGATTTGGCAGGGCTTCTGCCCCAGCAGGAAAGAGTCGAGGAAAGACTGAAGTTGTCTATTATCCGCAAGGTGGTGTAGACCAAGCAGTCAAAAGGGTTGAGGAACTCGTAGCCCCGGAAATTGTGGGATTAAACGCCAATTTTCAAGAAGAAATCGATAGGACGCTTCATGAAATTGACGGTTCAAAGGACTTCAAGGTTATAGGAGGAAACACGGCTTTCGCCATCTCGTTGGCAGTGGCAGAGGCCGCGGCAAACTCTTATGATTCACTTCTTTTTCAATACCTAGGAGGACAAATTGCTCATGAGCTGCCATATCCGTTAGGAAATGCGATTAGTGGTGGGCAGCACACTCAGGGAAAAACCCCAGACATACAGGAATTTCTGGTTCTATCACACGGAGCCGGATCCTTCTTAGAAGCCGCAACAGCCAACATTCAAGTTCACAGAAAAATAGGCGATGTCCTTGGCAAGAAGGACAAGTTTTTCAGCGGCGGAAAAAGCGATGAAGGAGCATGGATCGCAAATATCGGAAACTTGGAGGCTCTTGAAATTCTTGCTGACGCATGCGAAGACGTTGGTAGCGAGTTGGGTTTTGAATGCGGTCTAGGGATTGACGTGGCCGCTTCTTATCTCTGGAACGGCAAAGAGAGAAAATATGTTTACAAGAGGGAACGAAAAAAGCGAAACTCTGGTGAACAACTAGATTTCCTGCTTGAACTCATCAAAAAATATCATCTTCTGTACGTTGAAGACCCATTCCACGAAGAAGACTTTGACAGCTTCGCAGAACTGACCAAGAAAATCAAAGATTGCCTGATCTGTGGAGACGACCTATTCACCACGAACAATGAAAGATTAAGCACCGGAATCAAAAAATCTGCAGCCAACGCCATCATAATAAAGGTTAACCAAATAGGCACCCTCACAGACGCTTCAGAAACGGTCGAAATGGCAAAAACAAATGGATACTTACCAATAATCGCTCACCGCTCCGGCGACACATGCGACTGGCACATAGCTCAGTTAGCAGTCGCCCTGAGATGCCCGATAATAAAAACGGGAATCGTTGAGGGCGCACGAATAGCAAAAATAAACGAGTTAATAAGAATAGAAGAGTTCTTAGGAGACAGGGCCAAGATGGCTGATCTCCAAACGACTTAGGAGAACACGAACATGTCAGAAGACCAAGAAACCAATAAAGAAAACAAAGAAGAAAAGGAAACAGAAAAAGAGGAAACAAAACCCGAAATCACGGCTGAGACGCAAATAGAAGAGGAAATTGCTCCTGAAGAAGAACTACTCCTGCCCCGAGACACATTGCTATCGGCAGGAATACACATCGGAACAAGAATGAAAACAGGCGACATGGAACAGTTCATATACCGTGTAAGACCAGACGGTCTGTTTGTCCTAGATGTCAAGAAGACAGATGACCGCATAAGAGCCGCAGCAAAATTCCTTGCCAGATTCGAACCTACAAAAGTGGCAGCCGCCGCAGCTAGGCTCTATGCGCAAGAACCAGTCAAGAAATTCTGCGAAACAACTAAGGCAACCAAAGTAATCGGCCGTTTCATCCCTGGAATCTTGTCAAACCCATTGTATCCCAACCGTATTGAACCAGAAGTCCTGCTCGTGTCAGACCCGAGGGCGGACGCTCAAGCCGTCAAAGAAGCAGCAGCCGTGGGCATACCAGTGGTCGCTCTTTGCAGTACAGACAACGAGTTTACAGGCGTAGACCTCGTCATACCGACAAACAACAAGGGCAGACGAGCCCTAGCCGTTATCTACTGGCTCTTAGCCAGACAGGTCCTGCGCGAAAGAGGAGAACTCCCATCAGACAAAGACTTATCCATTACAATTGATGATTTTGAGGCGAAGATCGCGAAGGAAGAGGAGGAAATCTAACGGAATGGCGAAGGTTCGGCAACCATGCCAAGCTGGAGCCTTCTACGAGAGAACAGCAGAATCGCTGAGAAAGCAGATCAAGAATTGCTTTTTGCATGAACTTGGGCCTGGAAAACTTCCCGACGTAGCCAAAAATGCTCTGAGACACACAATAGGCCTGGTTTGTCCGCATGCTGGTTACGCTTTTTCTGGTCCAGTGGCAGCCCATGCATACTATAAGCTTGCCTCTGATGGAAAGCCAGACGCCGTAGTGATTCTTGGCCCGAACCACACCGGGTACGGCAGCCCTCTCGCAGTCATGAATGAAGGTATTTGGCGAACACCGTTAGGAGACCTCGAAATTGATACTGAAATAGCCAATGAAATAGTGAGAGAATCACGGATAGTCAATGTTGATGAATCAGCTCATCGTTTTGAACATTCAGTCGAAGTGCAACTTCCATTTCTTCAATATCTTTATGATTCACAATTCAAGATTGTCCCGATCTGCTTCTTGATGCAAGATTTAGATTCAGCCAAAGAGGTTGGACATGCGGTTGGCAGTGTTCTGAAGGGCGAGAACGCCGTTATTATAGCTTCTTCGGATATGACGCATTACGAACCACAAGAAAAAGCGTTGGAAAACGATATGATGGCCATCAGAACCATAGAATCGATGAACGAAGACACGTTCTATTCCACAGTTGAAAACCGCGGAATCAGCGCTTGCGGTTACGGTCCAATAGCCGCTTTGATCACTGCAGCAAAGACAGTGGGAGCGAAAGAGGCAAAATTATTATGCTATAAGACCAGTGGTGATGTAATCGGTGACTACTCAAGCGTAGTTGGGTATGCAGCCATGTATTTCACAAAATAGTGGTGAAGAATGGGGGTCGTTGCCTCAGCTCCCGCGAAAATAATACTTCTCGGAGAACACTTTGTAGTCTACGGCGAACCAGCCATCGTCCTGGCAATAGACAAAAGAGCCTACGCAAGAGTAGAAAAAAGGAATGATAACCGCCTCTACATACGTTCAACGGACTTGAACCTCGTAGGACTCTTCGAAAACGACAGTTTCAGAGTTGAGCAGGGCGATCTGAAAGAGGCAAAAATGAAGTTTGAACCAGTCAAGCATGCCGTGGAAAAAGTGATGGAAAAACATGGAAAACACGTTGGCTTAGACATTGAAATCAACTCAACTGTCCCTGTGGGTGCGGGACTTGGATCTTCAGCCGCAGTCATAGCAGCCACGACCGCGGCCACAGGCGCCATACTGGACGTGAAACTGTCAAAAGAGGACATTCTCCGCATAACCTTTGCGGCAGAGAAAATCGTTCACGGCACTCCGTCTGGGGTGGATCCAGCGATCTCAACCATGGGTGGAACAATGCTCTTTCAGATGGATACAGGGTTTAAACCGTTAGAAGTCAAGACTAATATTCCGATCATAATCGGGGATACTGGTGTTGGAAGATCTACGCGCGTTCAAGTAGAAAAGGTACGTGATCTTGTTGATAAGTATCCTCGAATAACTGAATCCCTCATGAAGACCGCTCGTGAAATCGTTTTAAGAGCTATAGACGCACTTAAGGAAAACGACTTGGAAACACTTGGAACCATGATGAACATAAACCATGCTCTACTTTACGGTGTTGGAGTGTCAGACGAGTCTCTTGAGTGGCTTACAAATGCCGCCAGAAAGGCAGGAGCTTTAGGCGCTAAACTGACTGGCGCTGGTGGTGGGGGCTGCATGATAGCCTTGGCAAGAGAAGAGAAACTTGAACAGGTTTCGGAAGCAATACAGAGAGCTGGCGGAAGACCATTCGTAGCTAGAAAAACAGAGGAAGGTGTTAGAATTGAGTGAAACCGGAACTACAATCTTGAAAATCGGAGGATCAGTGATCACAGATAAGAATGTGGAGCTTACTGCTCGGACTCAGGTCATAGATCGCTTGGCGGAAGAGATTCAACGAACAAACATGGGTAACCTGATTATCGTGCACGGGGGTGGAAGCTTCGGCCATCCGGCAGCCCAAAGAAACTCCATCAAAGAAGGATTGAAAGATTCAAGCCAGTTGATCGGTTTTGCAGAGACACATCATTTCATGACCGTGCTCAATGGTCTAATCATGGACTCCTTAATCATGCACAACGTACCCGCAGTAAGTGTTACCCCATCATCATGCATAACAACAGAAAACGGACGAATCAGATACTTCGAAGACACGCCTCTGAAAATGCTGCTAAGAACAAGCTTCTTACCCGTTCTCTACGGCGATGCAGTACTGGACACAGAACTAGGATTCACCATACTCTCGGGCGACCAGCTTGTCTCAGCAATTGCCATGAAACTCAATGCCACACGCATAATAATGGGTGTTGACGTCGATGGACTTTGCGATGTTGACCCAAAAAAGGAAAAGAACGCAAAAATGCTTACACACTTAACACTGAAAGAATTGAAGAATAGCCAACACGGAATAGGTAAGTCAACAGCCTGCGACGTCACAGGAGGCATGTTCGGAAAAATCGCTGAACTTGTACCCGCCATAGAACAAGGAATACCTGTGACTATTCTGAACGCAACGAAGCCAAATGTCGTTTTCAAGGCGCTTAAAGCAGAGAAGGTTGAAGGCACATTAATAGAGAAGGAATAGGTTTGGCGAAAGAAACAAGAAAGCGCAAAGCAGATCACATAAGAATCTCCTTAAATCATGATGTCCAAGCTAGAGAAATAACAACAGGTCTCGAAGACGTCTACTTCGTTCATAAAGCGCTACCCGAAGTCGACAAGCAAAACGTCGACTTGTCCACGACTATGTTTAGTCACAAGTTTTCGGCACCGCTAATCGTTGGAGCAATAACTGGCGGAACAGACGAAGCCGCAAAGATTAATGCAGCGATAGCTGAAGCTGTAGAAGAGTTAGGCCTTGGAATGGGTGTTGGAAGCCAAAGAGTGGCAATAGAAGACAAACAGCTTGAGAAAACCTTCACCGTCGTCAGAAAGAAGGCACCAACAGCCTTTCTAATAGCAAACATTGGCGGAATACAACTTGTCAACGGATATGGCTTGGAAGAAGTCAGGAAAGCAGTGAAAATGATAGATGCAGACGCCATTGCAATACACCTAAACCCGCTACAAGAAGCTGTACAACCTGAGGGACAAACAAATTTCAAAGGAATACTAAAAAGAATAGAAGAAATAGCATGCCGATTGGACAAACCTTTGATCGCAAAAGAAACAGGCGCAGGCATATCCGCAGAGGAAGCAAAAAAACTCGAAGCTGCAGGCGTAAAAGGCATCGACATAAGCGGTGCTGGCGGCACAAGTTGGGCAGCCGTGGAATATTACCGTGCCAAGGGAGAGAGCCGCATTTCTCAACGCAGACTAGGCAATGCCTTCTGGGATTGGGGCATCTGGACGGCTGCAAGCATAGTTGAGGTCTCTCAATCGGTGAACATTCCGATCATTGCTTCTGGAGGAATACGGAATGGATTGGAAATTGCAAAGGCCATATCTTTGGGTGCAAGCCTATCGAGTCTTTCACATCCCTTATTGCAAGCAGCAGTCAAAGGCGTAGAAGAAACGAAAACTACGCTTTCACTTTTAATGGATGAATTGAGAACTACGATGTTCCTAGTAGGAGCAGAATCGATGCATGCTCTGCATAAAGCACCAGTCATACTGACAGGTAAAACAGCAGAGTGGTTAAGAGCACGAGGATTCAACATTGAAACCTACTCACGCAGAGGGAAAAATCTTGGACATTAACCGTCTTCTGGAAGAAAAAGCCCTCCTGATAGACAGGACCATTGAAAAGTACATTCCCAGAGTTTTCTCAAAAAAAGCGGTAGTCTTCAGAACTAACCCTCCACGGTATTCCTACAACTTGGAAGCATTAGATGAAGCATTGGCCAATCCTATCTGGGAGTTTCTTGATCGGGGCGGAAAACGATGGAGACCAGTCTTGTTCTTGCTGGTCTGTGAAGCATTAGGCAAGAACCCAGACGATTTTGTTGATTTCGCCATAATACCCGAGGTAGTCCACAATGGAACACTGATGGTGGATGACATAGAGGACTTGTCTGAGCTTCGGAGAGGAAAACCGTGCACTTACAAAATCTACGGCTCAGACGTGGCCGTAAATGCCGGAAACACCATGTACTACATACCATTATTGCCCCTGATAGAGAAAAAGAAGAAAATTGCAAAGGAGAAATTGTGCGAAATCTACGAGATATACGTGCAAGAAATGATTAACCTCAGCCTAGGCCAAGCCATGGACATAGCATGGCACAGAGGATTGGCAAACGCTGACAGAATAGACGAAAAAGATTACCTGCAAATGTGCGCTTACAAGACCGGGACATTAGCAAGAATGTCTGCAAGGATTGCAGCCGTCTTGGCAGGCGCAGATGATCGGCTTGTGACGGAACTCGGTCAATTTGCAGAAAGCATTGGTGTAGCTTTTCAAATGCAGGATGATGTGCTTGATTTGACCAGCACCGAGTTTGAAGCAAAAAAAGGCGGACGCGGACAAGACATAAATGAAGGAAAACGGAGTTTGATAGTCATCCATACTTTAGAAACTGCGAGAACCGAAGATAAAAGAAGACTCGTCGAAATCCTGAACCTACATTCCTCAGACAAGAAACTAAGGAATGAGGCAATCGCGATAATGAAAAAATATGATTCAATAGAATACGTCAAGCAATTCGCGAAAAAAACGGTTGAGGACAGTTGGAACCAAATTGACAACCGTTTACCCGCTTCCGATGGAAAAGAAAAGTTAAAAGCCTTCGCGAGATTCTTGATTGAAAGAAAAATCTGAACTTGAAGGCGTAGCCTTTGCTTGAGGATTCTGAGCTTGAGAAGGAAATTCGAAAGACTGCTTTGTTGAATGCTGTGAAGCATGATGGTAAGGCACAGACTGGTTCTGTTATTGGAAAAATACTGGGCGAAAAACCGGATTTGAGGAGCAAGATTAAGGAAGTATCCATACTCGTCAACAAGATCGTGAAGGAAGTTAACACTCTGTCATTCGACGAGCAGAAAAGCGTAGTTGAGAAAAACTGGCCTGAAGCGCTCGTAAAGGAGAAAGTTGAAGAGGAAAAGCATCTTCCGCCTTTGCCTAATGTGGACAAGTACCCACAAGTTGTCACACGGTTTTCGCCGAACCCAGACTGCGTCTTACACCTAGGCTCAGCCAGAGCGATAATCCTGTGCTACGAATACGCACACATGTATACAGGTAAATTCATCTTGCGCTTCGAAGATACAGATCCGAAGATCAAGAGACCTGTGTTGGAGTTCTACGACCGCATAAGAGAGGATTTGGCGTGGCTCGGCTGCAAACCCAATGAAGAACATATCCAAAGTGACAGGATTCCAATCTACTACGAATACGCTGAAAAACTTTTGAAAGCAGGTAATGCTTACGTCTGTACATGCCAGCCAGAGCTCTTTCGTGAAAAAACCTTAGCGAGCAAACCATGCGATTGCCGCAGTCTACCAATCGAGGAACATCTAACAAGATGGCACCGCATGCAACAAGGCGGTTACAGTGAAGGGGAAGCGGTTCTTCGCATAAAAACTGACTTAAACCACCCTAATCCAGCTGTTAGAGATTGGCCAGCGGCCCGCGTCATCGATACAAAGAAGTATCTACATCCAAGGGTCGGTAGCAAGTACCACGTCTGGCCACTGTACAATCTCGCATGCGGCATAGATGACCATTTACTGGGCATAACCCACATAATAAGGGGAAAGGAGCACCTGACAAACCAAGTCAGACAAGAGTACATGTACAAACATCTAGGCTGGAAATATCCAGAAGCTATACACTACGGCAGACTCAAGATCACAGGAGCCTACTTGAGCAAGTCAAAAATTGTTCAAGGAATAAGAGAAGGCACGTTCAAAGATTGGGATGACCCACGACTTGCAACCTTTGCAGCCTTAAGAAGAAGAGGAATAACACCCGAAGCGATCAAGAAAATGATTATCGACATCGGACCAAAGACCCAAGACCTTACCCTAAGCTGGGAAAACCTGTACGCCTACAACCGCAAAATCCTAGACCCAGAGGCTAATAGATACTTTTTCGTCCAAAACCCGATTGAACTAACAATAAGAAACATTCCAAAAGAATACACCTCGCGGCTCAACCTGCATCCAGAATACCCCGAGAGAGGATTCAGAGAATATGCAATCAAGCCCAAAGGAGACGAGCACGCAGCAGCATTCTGGGTCTCAAGTAAAGACATAGACACTACAAAAACAGGCAGTATGATCCGCCTAATGGAACTGTTCAACATCAAAATTGAGAAAGCAAGCAACTATTCCGCTCAAGCATCATTTGTCAGCGACGCCTACGAAGAGGCAAAAAAAGGAAAAGTCCAGCTAATCCATTGGATACCCGTCGGTGAGGACATGCCATGCCAAGTTGTGATGCCCGATGCAACCATATCCGAAGGCATTGCCGAAAAGACATGCAAGCAACTAAAACAAAACACTACGATACAGTTTGAACGATTTGGCTTTGTGAGAATCGACAAAAACAATGCCAAGTTAATAGCGTACTACAGTCAAAAATAGAATATGGGTGAGTTGACATGCGACAGCAGGAAAAAGTGATTATATGGCCAGCCTATTTTGATTCGACGAGAACTAGGAAGCAAGGAAGGCGAGTTCCAAAAAATCTGGCCTCTTCGTCTCCACAAATTCAAGAGATAAAAACGGTCGCTGAAAAACTTCAGTTAAACTGCGAGTTTGTTGCAGACGTGGCTTACCCGAATACGCCATGGCTGAAATCTGGCATGATTCTCGTTAAGAAGAAGAATACTAAAAGTGAACTAATCAAAAGCATCGCGAAACAACTGTTGAAAACGCGAAACGTGACTTCAATCACAAAATAATAGTTATTGGCCCTTTTTCTCGCCACTGACTAAGACCGCGTTCAGCACTCCATGTTGTCCCGGTCTTGAAGTGACGCGTGCCAAGCCCAACGAAGTTTCGATCACTGCACCTCTAGTTATCACGCCTCTACGGTCATAGTCAACATTTGCTGGGTTCTTAACTACTCTCGTGATCTCGACTTTTTCTGTTTTTCCACTCTTCATGTCTGTTACACATACGAACTTCTCAACCAAGATTTTGCGCTTGAGGTTTCCGCCTCTTCCTCTAGAGATCTTTGACTTGGGTTCCCCGAGTATTGTCTCTGCTGGAAACGAGCCTTGTTCGAACTTTCTCTTTTTTCGGTGAGCTATTCTTCTGCCCCCAGACAATTTCTTCTTGTGCAAGTTACCGTGCCAAACAGACACTCACTATTTCTCCTTGAATCTCTCGAATTTGAGCGTTCATTATCAACAATTGTTTTAAATATAAATCTATCCGTTCTGCGCTGAGGAGTCCTCTTGTTTTGGAAAACTCTCAAAAACATGCTTCAGCTCTCTTTTCATAACGACAGTGTCATGACTTAAGGCGAAGTAATCAGCAAAATACTCAGTTGTTTTGACAACGGACGAGCGACCACTTCTTTCGCTACCGACCAACCCCATCTCTTTCAGCATTTTAACATGCCCATAGGCATGGTTGCCTCGAACTTCAATAACTCTTCTTAAAGATACGGGTTGTCTGTAAGCTATGTATGAGAGTGTTTTCAGTGGACCTACTGAGAGCAGAGGTCGGTTAACGAGTTTCTTAACATGAGGCGTGAAATCGCTTTTCAGCTGCAGGACATACCTTTCATCTCTTAGTTCCAAAATCTCGAGAGCAGTGTTTCTAACTGTATATTCGTGGTGCAACGTTTGTGCGAGTTTTCTAGCCTTGTTTTTGGATCGAGTCTTCAGTATCTGACACAGCTCATTCAAGTCAAGTGGTCGACCTGCAACATACAAGGCAGCCTCTACCAAGGCTAATTCATTCTGTGTTTTCTCGGTAGCCTGCTTGTTCTGATCTTCGACAACTTGGCCAAGTGGCTGTTTTTCAGCTTTTTGCAAGGTTTAATTCTCCAACAGTTATGTATATCTCCATAGATTCCTCATTCTGCCACAAGTCCACCTTTCCTTCTTGGGCTAGGAAAAGCAATAAAATGAACGTTCGAATAGCCTCAAACCGCACAGTTCCTTTTATCAACGTTGAAAACTCGATTATTCCAGCGCCTTTCACTTTCTCCAGAAGAGTCGCATAGAGTTTTTCCATCTGCAGCTCGATTTCCATCAAGTATAGGTCTAACTGTGGCAGGATCTCTGAAGGTGTGGGTAGAAATGGTTCCTCAACGGGCTTGTCAAGCCGTATTAGCTTTTCGCCTTTCAAGACATCGTCTAGAACCTCTAGTAGGTGCTTGATGGTTGTTGAGGTTAATTCATGTCTTAAAGGCAGAAAAAGTGGCGGCGGAAGAAAATCCTGTATGTTCTTCGGTGGAGGTGGTGGCTCCTCAAGCTTCAGCAGGAGTTTCGACTTCATCAGGTATATGAGGGCTGAAGAGTCTAAAGCCACTCCTGATGCCCTGAAGTCAACTTGGCCAGACTTATCCATCTGTTGAAGAAAGGACGTTAACAAGTAGGCAATATTGATGTTCCACGGTGTGAGTTTCTCAAGCTTGTGAAATTCAAAGAGAATGTTCCAAGGAGGGTGCAGGTAGAAGGGCCTCTTCATAGCCGATGAAGACACTAGCTCGGCACCTCCAATAGGTTTGCAGCGATCACGTTCGAAACCCCATTTCGATCATAGACACCGTAGACTTTCTGAGCCTTGTTGACCATTTCAGGCTTCAGCGTGATGGCTATAAATTGCGTTTTCCCCGATTCTTCCAAGAGAAGATCAGCGAGTCTCGAAACATGGAAAGCGTCGAGGTGAGCGTCCACTTCGTCGAGTACGTAGAAAGAGGCTGGAGTGAAGTCTTTCAGAGCGAAAAGGAACGCGACTGCTGCAACTGAACGTTCGCCGCCGCTGGCTCCACTTACAACTATAGAAGGCTTGTTGGGAAACTGAACTATCATGTCTATGCCGCCGGCAAAGGGTTCATTCATATCCTCGATTTTCAAAGTGGCAACTCCTCCGCCTGTGACTTTAGAGAAGTATTTTTGAAGGTTGACACCAATTCTCTCGAAGGCTTCCATGAAGACATTACGCTTCTTCTGGTCGATTTCGTCCATAAACTGGACTATTGCTTGTTTTTCTCTTTCCAGCTCATTCATTCTCATGGACAATTCTTTATAACGCGAGATTTGTTCGGCATAGTGAGAGAGGGCAAGCTGGTTTATTGCGCCTATCCTTTCAAGTTCAAACTGCATCATTTTGATTGATGTCTCAGCTTCCTCAACCTGTTTCTGCGTGACTTCTAGCGGCTGCTCATAGCCGAACTGTTTTAGCTGATTTCGATGCTGTTCAAGTTGTAGCAAAGATGTTTGGATGCTCAACTGCATCTGGTTTAGCAATCGGTCTTCTTCTTCAAATTCTGCGTCAAGGCCGTGCAGATCCTTGTCTATCTCGTCTATTTGACTGGTGAATTTCTTTGATTCTGCCCTTGCCGAAAAGACGCTTTTAGAGAGTTCAATGCGGTTTTTCTCCAACTCTGATATTTCTTGGTTTAGAGCTTCCTTTTCATTACGTGCATTTTCCACATCCTTCTCGACTCTTCTGAGTTGTTGTTCAACTTTGCCCAATTGGATCTTGGAGTTTTGATAACCCACCCTTAAGACGTTGTCGAACTGGGATTGGAGTGTGGAAGTCTCAGTCTGAACTGTGCCGAGTTTCTGTCTCAGGGTGATTATCTCTTCGGCAAGCTTCTCCCTTTTGACTTCCATCTCCTGAATATTTCCAGGATTTGTTTTGCGTCTGAGAGTTGTCAGTTCAATTTGAGACTTTCTAATCTCCTTTTGGATTGTGCTTCTTTCTGCTCTGTGAACCCACATCTGCGATTTTTCCACTTCAACTTCCTTTGTGAGCCGTGCTGTGTAGTGCTCCACCCTCTTGGTGTTCGATTTGGTTCTGCGAATGTTTCTTTTGACTCGGGTCAATTCCCGTTCAAGCGTGATTATTGCGTCTGATAGACGGGCGATTTCGACACGTGTTTTGTCTATTTCATCTTCGAAGGTTATGATGTCGTTGCCTCTTGTTGTAAGATGCTGTTGCAGAGCCCTTACAGCTTCATCCAAGCTTTTGATGGCGGTGTCACTCGGGATGATCGTGGAGAAATCTATTGGGGCTCGATAGAAGCCAATTTCAAATGCTCCTCCCGTTTCGTAGAGGTCACCGTTTGTTGTGACCGCACGATGGCCTTCGTTGGATAAGCTGAGAGCAGTTTTATCATCTGAGACTACTGATGTATCGCCGAAAACGAAGTTTATTGCTGGCTCATAATTCTTATCGTACTTCAAGAATGATGATGCTGACCCTTGGATTCCTTCTTTCTCAGGCATCTTCATCAGTCGGGTCGTAGACCTTCCCTCGATCGGAATTATCTTTATCCTGCCCAACTTCATTTTTCTGAGGGTCTCGGTGCAAGCGAAAGCTGCGTCAAAATCCTTGACAACGACAGCGTCAAGCCAACCTATCGCTGCAGCTTCTATAGCTTGCTGATACGTTTTTTCAATCTTGATCAAGTTACGCAGTCTGCCATACACGTTTGGGATAACGCCCAAGTCACCCAATTCCTCTATGCTCCTCAGCGCCTTCTCCTCAGTTGCCACAGTCTCAGCGAGTTCTCTTTGTGTTACAAACTCCACGACTGCCTCTCTTGCTGAGTCAGCGATTTTTCCTGCTTCAGCTATTTCGTTTTCAACAGCCTCTCTTTGGGCTTTTCTCCTTTCGAGTGTCTTCCCCAAGTTTTTCAGTTGGGTTTTCTGTTCTTTCTGAACTTTCCCAAGTTCATCGAACGATTTTTCAAGCTCTTGAAGTGTAATCACAAACCTTTCCTTGCGGTCATTCAGGTCTTTGAGCCTCTTTTCGCGGATCTTTATTGCAGTTTGGCTTTTGGAGTACTCCGTTCTCAGGAAAGCAAGACGCTTGTAACGCTCGTCCAGGCCTAGCTCGAGTTCTCGAATTCTTTTGCTGTTTTCGCCGAGGTTTTCCCAGAGTTGAGTGGTTTCCTGTGCCAGCGTGTCGTGTTCAGTCTGTGTCGCGTTTATTTGATTAGTGAACCCGTCGCTTTCGGTTTTTAATTTCTTGATTTTTGATCGGTTCTCGCGGATTTCGTTTCGTATGGACGTGTATTGTTGGTAATTGTTTTCTCTGACTCGTCTCAAGCCTTCAAGGTTCATGTTGCCAGAGCTTACTTTGGTTGTGAGTTCAGTCAGTTTTGATCGGAGTTCGCCTATTCGAATTTGGACTTTCAGTACTTGAGAGCCGCCTTCTTCCACTATTTCTGAGCTTAGTTTTCTCCATTCGCCCTCAATCTCTCGTCTTTTTGACCGGTGCATTTCTCGTAGTTGTCTCAGTTTGTCGACTTTGATCCTTAGCTTGTCTGCCTGTGCTGAGCTTTCCTGCACTTTTTTCCGTATTTGTGTCATGTCACTCGAGATTCTGACAGCCTCGAACTTCTTTATCTCATCCTGAATGAAATTAGCTCTCAGCAGCTCGTTACGCTCTCTCTCAAGGTCGTCAAGCCTTTTCTGTACCTCGTCTATCCTGCCCATGGCCGTGCGTATTGATATGTCAGCTGTGCGCAGTTTTTCCTCGGCTTGGGCTTTTTCAGCGTCATATTGTCCGATTCCAACCAAGTCTTCGATGATTTTTCTTCGTTCTGTCGGTGAAATCTCTGTTAACCTCGTTATTGTGCCCTGCAAAACTATGTTTTGACTTGAACTGCTTATTCCAGCCATGGAAAGGATTTCTTGATTGTGCGCTCTGGAGATTCTTCTTCCGTTAAGTCTGTACACGCTTTGACCATTTCTGTAGACCTCGCGGGAAATTGTGACAGTCGTTGTGTCAACTGCCATTCGGCCATCTGTATTGTCAAATTGGATAATCACCTTTGCCATTTTGGCTTTTTCCAATTCAGCTTTTTCGGATCCGTGGAAAATCAGTTTGGCGGCAGTTTCTGCTCGAAGTCTTCTTGTGCTCAGCTCGCCCAAGGCGAAAAGGAGTGCGTCTAAAATGTTTGTTTTCCCACTTCCATTAGGGCCGGTTATGGCTGTGAAGCCCTTGTCTAGGGCTACCTTGACGCTCTGTGGCCCGAATGATTTGAAGCCTTTAAGCTCGATCTTTTTGATGTAGGGCATTCAATCTGCGCTCTTAACTTTTGGAAGTGTACAATCTTCTATCTGGACAACTCTAATATATTTTTTACAAATAAATGTTGCAATGTGGGCCTTAAAGGCAATGTTCTTCCTTACGCTTAGTTGCTATTTTGTATTTCGCGGTCATTTTCTCGATGAAGGTCTTTATTTGATCATGTTTTCCATAGATAAGTAATGAATCGTTCGGCTGGGTTTTGTATGAGAGAGCCGAGTCAGCAATTAACGTCTTGAGCTTATTAACAGGTAGTTCTGCTGAGGGTTTGACGCGGATCCATTTTTGCTCTCTCGGAATTCCTGGAGCGAACCGCATTTCTTCATCTCCTTCGTTATCAATTTTCCCGCTTGCTTCGCTTAATCGTTTCAACCACTCGTCAGTATGCTTCGCGTTGAATGCTTTTTCTCCTTCAGAAACAAGGTAGGACTCCACATTAATGAGATACTGCGCCAGCTTCTGGATTATCTCTTCATTGTTTGCGCCACTCTTGATCATTCGAAGCGTAGTCCGAGCTGATTTCAGATCCTCCATTGTCTCCGAAGGAATAATCATGCCCTTTTCACGGAACTCTGCCATAATGCCTTCCAAAACTTTCCAAGTGTCCAAGTACCCCATTACAAGTGTACCCCTTCACAATAGTATTGCTTAGTAGCCGATATAATAAAGACGTTGTGAGCGTTGGCCAATTGCTTTCCGATGAAAGAGGCCGATTTAGACTGATTTTATTTGAATAATCTAGTGCTAACTGTCAGCCAAGCACGCTAGGGAGTTTGGAGTTGAGCAAATGCCACAATTCTCTATGTCAATTGAAGGGTCGAATACCTTGTGTATTTCGCAAAGCAGCCCTTTTGCGCGGATTGTTCGACATATTTCGCAGAGCCTTAAGACGAATTCCTTGTAGGGTAGTTTGCTTTTTGCCAATCGCTCTGCGAGTCTTTCAATCAAGTTTTCAATGTCGTGATCGTTTTCAAGGTTGATGGTTTTGCCCCTTATTTTTCTGCAGTATAGGCTTATGGCAGGCTGGCTTACTCCAAGAAGTTTGGCTGTTTCTGCTTGGTTAAGGTTGTGTTTGTTCACTAGTTTTTCTGCTATCATGGCTCTGACTGAGGGTAGGACGCATTTTACAGCTATTTCGCATGGGGCTAACATTTTATGTTACTTCCATTTTACCTTTGTAGAAAGGCATAAATATACTTTATTACAATCGTAATAAAACCTGAAGGTGAAAACATGAATTGGCGAAACATAGCAGAAATCACAAAAGGCGTTTACTGGGTAGGCATTAGAGACTGGAACCGCAGACTCTTTGATGCACTCATACCACTTCCGAAAGGCACAACTTACAATGCTTACCTCGTGGTCGGTTCAAGCAAGAAAGCATTGATCGACACAGTCAACCCCGGTTTTGAAAAGGAACTGGAAGAAAAAATCAGCAAAGTCGTAAACCCGGCAGACTTAGATTATGTGATAATGAACCACGCCGAACCTGACCACGCCGGCAGTATACCGTACATCTTTTCGATAAACAATAAGGCTAAGCTGTTAACTACAGGCAAGGGTGCAAAAATGGCGCAAATCTACTTTGGAGTACCTGAAGATAGAATCAAGATTGTTGCTGACGGCGACTCTGTTGATCTGGGCGGCAAAACACTACGGTTTATTGAAGCGCCTATGCTTCATTGGCCTGAAACGATGTTCACATATCTTCAAGAGGACAAGATTCTCTTTCCATGCGACTTTTTCGGGTTACACGCTGCCAAGGGCTTATACGATGATGAAGTGGATGACCTGATTGAACATGCTCAGAGATATTTTGGCGAAATAATGATGCCGTTTAGAGTCATGGGACTGAAGGCTCTGGAGAAAATAAAGAGCTTAGATATCAAGTTCATTGCTCCGAGCCATGGACCAGTCCACAGGAACCCTGAAAGAATCCTCGATGCTTACAGAAAGTGGGTGAACGGTGAAACCAGACGAAAAGCCATCGTGGTCTACGTGACCATGTGGAACAGCACGGAGAAAATGATTCGACCAGTCGTGGACACTTTGGCCTCTGAAGGCGTTGAAGTTGTGTCGTATAACCTGACCGTTGCGGACATCGGTGACATAGCGAAGGATCTAGTTGATTCCAGAGCCATCGTTCTTGGCATGCCAACTGTGTTAGCAGGCGCTCACCCCCTAGCGGTCTATGCAACTTACTTGGTGAAAGCCCTGAAGCCGCCTTTGAAGTACGGACTTGTTCTAAGCTCCTACGGCTGGGGTGGCGGTGCAGTGAAGCACGTTCAGGAAGTTCTGGAACCGACCAACATGCAGATTGTTGGCGCCGTAGAGATAAATGGTCCTCCTAAAGAGGAAAATATCGCCCAGATTGTCGAGTTAAGCAAAACTCTCGCTAAGAAAATCAAAGAGGAACCATGATGAACGAAGACAAGAAGAAGACACTAAAAGAAATAATCAAGCAACTACATGCTGGCGTTCCACCCGCTCAAGTGAAAGAGAAATTCAAGCAGGTTCTGGCAGGCACAAAACCCGAAGACATTGCCAAGATCGAGCAGGAACTCGTGAAGGAAGGAATGCCGAGAGAGGAACTGCAAAGACTCTGCGATGTTCATCTTGCTGTCTTCGGCGAGCAAGTTCAAGATCAAGAGTTGCATCTTGCTTCTGGGCACCCAATCAGCATCCTTATGGAGGAACACAAGGTTCTGCTGGAGCGCGCGGATAGATTGAAGGTCGATGTCGGCTTGATTGAGGAAGCTTGTGATGTGGTCTATGTTGGTGACGCATTGACAGAGCTGCAAGGCGTCGTGAAGGACTTTGTAGAGGCAGAAAAGCATTACTTGCGCGAGGAGAATGTGCTTTTTCCGATTATGGAGAAGTATGGGATTAGTGAGCCGCCAGCGATAATGTGGATGGAGCATAACCAGATCAGAAAACTGAAGAAGAAGCTTCGCGATCTGGTTGAGAAATGGAATTCAATGAGCTTCGAAGATTTCAAAAAGAGATTAGTCGAAGTTGCGCCACGTGTGTGTGAGTTGCTTCCAAGCCACTTTTTCAAAGAGAACAACATACTTTTCCCATCTGCCCTCCAAGTCATTAAGGACTCTGAGTGGGGCGAGGTGAGAAAAGAGTTTGACGAAATTGGGTACTGCAGCTTTACGCCGAAGCATGCACTGGTTGCGCTGCATGGCACAGAAGGTGAAGAACGGAAGACTGTAGTAGAAACTGGAGAAACGCTGCATTTTGAGACAGGAAACCTTTCAAAGGAAGAGGTTGAAGCCCTATTGGATACTATTCCTATTGATGTCTCGTTCATCGACGCAAACGATCAAGTCAGGTACTTCAACAAGGCTGAGAAGAGAATCTTTGTGAGAACGAAGGCCGTTCTCGGCAGAAAAGTGCAGATGTGCCACCCGCAGAAAAGTCTGCATGTGGTTAACAAGATCGTGGAGGCTTTCAAGACAGGAGAAAAAGATGTCGCAGAGTTCTGGATTACGATTGAGAATCGTTTTGTTCACATTCGGTTTTTTGCTGTCAGAAGCAAAGGTGGAAAGTACTTGGGAACTGTAGAGGTTGTGCAAGACGTGACGGACATCAAGAAGCTCGAAGGACAGAAAAGTCTACTAGACTGGAAAGCCTAGGAAGAACAGAAAAAGAGACGCGACACCTATAGTCAATCAAGCTTAATACGTTCTCCCGAATTCTTTGATCTAAATTCTGATAAGTGCTACTGTTGTATGGATGTGTGGTGACCATGACTAAGCTGACTTTCTATGGTGGAGTGAACGAGATTGGCGGTAACAAGATTCTATTGGAAGATGGAAAGACAAGAGTCTTTTTTGATTTTGGACAACCTTTTTCCTTTGGGCAGGAGTACTTCACAGGTTGGCTTGTGCCCCGTGCGATAAATGGCTTGGAAGACTATTTCGAGCTTAATCTACTACCGAAGATCAAAGGGCTGTACGCTAAGGAACTGTTAGAGTTCACTGATCTACGTTATGCCAAGCCCAAGTTTGACGCCGTGTTCTTGTCCCACGCGCATTGGGATCACGTGAATCACATCCAATTCTTGGACACTGAAATCCCCATATACCTTGGTGCAGGCGCCAAGCTGTTTTTGGAGTGTATGGAAGAGACCAGCGGTTTCTGCAACTACGGAAAACACAAGTGGTGTCTGTTTCGAACAGGAGACAAGATCAGAATTGGAGACGTTGTAGTTGAGCCTATTCATGTTGATCATTCGATTCCTGCAGCATACGGCTTCTTGATTCACACGTCTGAGGGCACGGTGGTCTACACTGGTGACATGCGGGTTCACGGCCCCAGGCAAGATATGACTAAGGAATTTATGGAAAAAGCGCGCGCGAGCGAACCTGTTGCGTTGATATGTGAAGGCACAAGAATGGTTGCAAAAGAGAGTAGGAAGAACTATTCTGAACCACAGGTTGAAGCCTTGAGCAATGAGGTTGTTTCGTCAACTGACCAAGCCGTATTCGTTACGTGTTACAGTCGTGACATGGATAGGCTGAGAAGCTTCTACAATGTAGCTAAAAACAATGGCAGAAGACTCGTGATTTCTCCGAAAACCGCTCATCTGTTGAGTAAACTTGTGAGTGACAAGCGTCTCAGTTTTCCCGATCCAGTCAAAGACGAGAACATTCTGGTCTATTACAGGCGGAAGAAGTCAGGAAGATTCGATGAGAAGGACTACTATGTTTGGGAGAGGAAGTTCATGGACAAGATGGTGACTCACGAGTTTGTGCACAAGAATCAGAGGGAAGTGCTTATGGATTTGGGTTTCAGCCAGTTTGCAGAGCTGATCGACATCAGACCAGACGCTGGCAGCCACTTCATTCATAGCATGAGTGAACCATTTAGCGAAGAGGATATTGAAGACGCGGTTATGCACAATTGGCTGGACCATTTTGGAATGCAGTTCCATCAGCTACATGCATCAGGCCACATGAACAGGAGTCAACTAACGGATTTCATGAACTACGTTAAGCCAAAACGGATATTCCCTGTGCACACGGAAAACCAGCAATTGTTCAGAAAAATAAGCAACAAAGCTCAAACAATAAGACGCGGAAAAGGATACGAAATATGATAACGTGAAAAGATCCCTGCGAAATCAACCTAATTGCGCTGATGAAGGAGATGTCTCCCACTATTCCTTTTTTTCTGTTGTTTCCAATCGCGATCATTTCAGAGTGGTTTCACCTACGCCGAAGAATTGCAGCTCCCGATAGGAGCTTCTTGGGGACTGAGCCGCTAGTGGGTTCTTAAAGAGATTTGCCATCTAGGCAGTCGGCTAGATGAGTTTTGAATTCATAGCCAGCTAAGAGCACAGTAAAGCGCGCGCAACAGGGGGGCGAGGCTCGGTCAATGAGGTTAAAGCGTCGTTGTTATTTCTAGCACATGGCCGTCTGGAATCACGTTTCCTTGTAGATGCTTGCGCGACAACTCTTAGGAAGAAACGCATAGAGTCTCTGTCTTATCCTATCAAACGTGAAGGTGCGCGCTCCCTCTTCTGTCTTGATTCTCTCATCCACAACCATTTTGCGAGTGTTTATCACTTCAATGACGCCCGGGTTCCCTATGGCACAGTAGAAACGATGCTTGTCAGCGTTAAGCCAAACCACGTCAGGTCCTCCTCCAATGGGAATAACAGTTTTTTCATGGCCCGTTGAAATATCCAAGATCACAACTGCCCCCGCATCACATGCCACGTAGGCTAGGCCGTTCTTGTCGTCGATGTCGATGCCGTGAGGCCCTGCTACTGAGACGGGTAGAAAAGCTTTCTGTGACAGTTTTTCAGGTGCAAGGACGGCTACTCCCGATGGCTCACGAACGTTCACCAGAAATTGATCCCTTGCCATCGAATATGCACACCATCGGGGTCTGCCTGCGAGCTGTAGGGAGGAGATTAACTCCCCTGAATAAGGATCCACGAGTCTTGCTTTATTATCTTGCACATCTGCTACGAGAAGCTGCCTGTGGTTGCTGTCCCAAGCAAGGCCGTTGGGTGCTGAGCCTGCTTGCGCCTGGCGCAGGACATGATTGGTCAAAGCATCAACTACAAGGATTTTACCCGTCCTTCGAGAAGCAGCAAAGACCAGATTCTCCTTTTGAGCGCACACAACGCCACTCGCGTCTACGCATCCTGCAAGTGTTGCCAAGTACTTGGCTCTCTCGCCGTCTATGATTTCTATAGTTCCCAAGACCGTGTGGGCAACATACACGCGACCGCTTTCGAGATGAACATCAGCATGGTCAAACCCTCCAAGTTGGTGACGTGGAAGATCGATGTGCTCAGAAATTGACAACACTGCTGTTATTCCTCCTCAGTCAACAAAAAGAAAAAAGGGTAGGGGTTGGTTTACTCCGCCAGTTTCTTTTTCAAGAATTCTCTTCGTTCTTTTCTTTCTAGTTTTTCGATTTCCGCCTTGTGTTTCTCGCGTATCAGTTTCAGCTTGCAGTTCGTGTACAGTGCATCGTATACCGGGCTTGCCTTGGCGATGGTTTCATAATCGTCTTTTGAAACGATGCCGAACCCTGTCATGACGGCTTCCATTCCGGCTGCTTCAGGGGCCATTTCCATCTTGTCTGTGTCGGCAGCTCGCACGATTTTGGCGAGTTCCAAGACGGCCGCATCTTTTATCTTGTACTTCTCAACTACGGCATCAAAACTGCACTTGTCTCCGTGATGTCCAAGCTCAACTCCAGGCGCGTCGTACGGTATCGCTTTCTCTTTTTTGACGGTTTCTTCAATCTTTTCGACGGGAACGAAGAGGAATTCCGCTTTCGGATCTACGAATCGTTTTATTAACCATGGACACGCGGTTCTGTCCACGTGCACGTATAGTCTTGTTACCCACTTCATGCTTTCACCAACATTACTTGGCTTTCAGTTCTTTGATGCGTTCTTGCACCGCTGCAAGCTCGTTCTTCAGTTCTTGGACGTACTCTTCCAGTTTCTTGATTTTCTCTTCTTTTGTTAGAAAGCGGCGAGTGAAGTGTCCATATCCGTGGTGGCCTTCGCGGTAGCAATCCCTGCCATATCCATGGTGTTCGCCATGTTCTTCATGCATATTTTTTCACGCTCACTTACGTAGATTAACTACTTATCATGAGTAGAATATCTACTTATATAAGTTTAACGTGTACATCCAATTCGGTGAAGCAAATGCATCGACTTGGAAGCATGAAGATAGGAACAGTGCAGCTTTGGCTTCTGCTGTTGCTTTCAGACAAGCCCATGTACGGCTATGAGATTATTAGGGAACTGGAACGAAGGTTCTCAGGTCACTGGTCACCCAAGACGGGCACAGTTTACCCTGCGCTGGAGAAGTTGGAGGAAAACGGCTTCATCACAGGACAGATTGAGTTCAGAGACCACGGCCCTGACAGAAAACACTACGCAATTACAGACAAAGGAAAAGAAGAACTGAAATCTGCCATGGTGCAATGGGCAAAAATGACCGAGATGATAGACACTTACAGGGAAAGGCACCAAGCCCTATTCAAGTTCAGGAAATCGTGCTCACGAGACGAAGCCGCTGGGATGTTGACCAAGCTTGGAACAGCCTTCAAGCATGAAACCTTTGAATTCTCAGGCATCTTCGCCACGGAAGAGAAATGTCAGGCATACCCAAGTCAACCCATACTCATGAAACTGCTCTATGCAAAAGAAAACCACAAGTACGAGATCCATATGGAACTTGAATGGATGCCACCTGAGAGCACGTCTGCCCAAGAGAGATAACCAATCAGAATTCTCTCAGTTACGGCTTAGTGAAGGCTGATTGCGTCTTGAGCCATCATTGGGGTTACGTAAGCGCCATTACTTCAGCACTCCTATTTGGAATAAACTCTACCTTCAACAAAATCGCGTTGCAGAATGTCAATCCCACTCTCGTAGCTGGGATGATCTACTTCATTGGCGGCGTTCTCCTGTTGGGAATCCATTTCACTCCACTCTCCAAAAAGATTCTTTCCATGCTCAAGACGCCGGGAACAGAGGAGAAAATACTGAAGAAAGACTTGAGAGTTCTGGCCCTTGTGATTGTGTGCGGCTCGGTGATCGCACCGTTGCTGCTCCTGAACGGCCTGAACCAGACCACCGCCATAAATGCATCGCTACTTCTAAATGCGGAGTCCCTATTCACCGCCTTCTTAGCTTTTGTATTCTTGAGCGAACGAGGAAAGAGAGGCGAGTATCTTGGAATTCTCGTGCTGCTTGTCGGCGTGGTCTTCGTGGCTACAAATGGAGAGTTCCAGAGGCTCACTCTGGCAGAAAGCATTCCAGGTAATCTCCTAATAATTGGGGCATGTCTGTTCTGGGGAATAGACAACAACCTAAGTAGATTTCTCAGCAAGAAGAAGGACATCATATTGGTGACTGCATTGAAATGCTTTTTCGGAGGATTGGCCTTGCTCATTATCTCTTTTCTGCTCGGCATTAACTTTAGCATATCATTGACATCGATACCTTACCTGTTGTCCGTGGGAGCTTTCAGCATAGCATTCTCAATCTTGTTGTTTCTTTTTGCCCTTAGAAAAATAGATTCGATGCGAACAGGAGTCATCTATTCCACATCTTCACTTTTCGGAGTCGTTTTCGCGTTTGTAGTGTTAAGAGAGCCTTTCAGTCCCTTCCAAATGACAGCAGGACTAGTAATGGTATTGGGCGTTTATGCCCTTTACCGCTATGCGAAATAGAGAGAAATGGAGGCGGCGGGTGACGTCACCTCTCGTGTGGGGAGTAGCGCATGCAGATATTCGCTCAAAACCAGGAACGCGAATAACCATCAGCATGAAGAGCTAGTTGTCTTGCAGTTTGCTCCAGAAAAGGTATACCTTTGTCTGTCAGGAAACCGCAGATCTTGATCAGTTGGGCAAGTTTTTCCAAACCCGCTGAACATACCACACATTCATGGATATCCTTTGTTCCAAACGGCAGACACTGAGAGAAACTCTTCATGAACTGCGTGCGCTTGTCTCTCACGAGAGCCTCCCTTGTCTTGGCTATGTCTTGCTCGCTTATTTCGCGAAGCTTGGTTAACACGTAGTCTCAGCGCGTACATACGCGTTGAGTACGTCACCGAAGCTACAAGGACATGGCAAAATCCTTCGAAAACGAAAACACCGACTAAAACTAAAATCGACTCTTAAATAGGAAAGGTTTTTAGTTTGGTCTTCATATGGAAGTCTGCAAATGGTTAGATCGTACTGTGAGGATGAAATGAATGTCAGTATTTGCAGCACCAGGTGCTTATGATCGCGCTATAACAATTTTCTCGCCGGATGGGCGGCTTTTCCAAGTTGAATACGCAATGGAGCTTGTTAACCGTGGGGCAACCATACTGGCGATAAGATGCTCCGAAGGAGTTGTACTAGGTTCAGAAGAGAACGTTGAACCGCTGGAAGAGGAAGAATTCTCATGGAAGATCTTCAAGGTTGACGATCACATAGGCGCGGCAATCGTTGGTCTAAGCTCAGACGCAAGAATCCTAATAGACCAAGCACGGGTCTATGCCCAAAGCAACAAACTGACCTACGACGAACCCATAGACGTTGAAACCATCACCAAAAGAATAAGCGACATAAAACAAATGTACACTCAACATGCAGGCGTAAGACCCTTCGGCGTGTCAATAATCTTCGCCGGTGCAGACAAGACGGGAAGCCGCATATTCTACACTCATCCTAGCGGAACATACAGAGGCTACAAGGCCACGGCAGTAGGAGCAGGAAGAGAAACAGCTCTAGGCGTTCTCAAAGACGAATACAAAGAAGACATGAATCTAGACAACGTCACAAAGCTAGCCGTCAAATGCCTAGTTAAAGCCCTAGAAGCGCGACAACTACCACCAAGAATAAAGATAGCCGTCATCCCAACTGAAACCAAGAAAATGGAAATGCTAAGCGACGAAAAGATCGAAGCCATAATGAAAGAGCTAACCCCGGGCAAGTGAAAGAGGGATGAGTGAGAAGTACACTGTCGCTCGCATAACAAAAGACGACGAACACTTTGAAATTCTCGTAAAACCTCAGAAAGCATTAGACTACCGAATGGGCAAAATTGCAGGAATCACGGAAGCCTTAGCCGCTGAAACAATCTTTTCAGACGCAAACAAAGGCACAAGAACGTCAGAAGAAAACCTGCGAAAAGCATTCGGAACCACAGATGAGCTGAAGATAGCAGAGATGATACTGAAAACTGGAACACTGCAGTTGACGACAGAGCAACGAAGGAAAATGGTCGAAGACAAAAGACGACAAATAGTAGACTTCATAGCAAGACAGTGTGTTGACCCAAAAACAAACCTGCCGCATCCGCCACTGCGCATAGAGAACGCTATGGAGCAAATCCACTACCCAATTGACCCATTCAAGCCAGTAGAAGAACAAGCAAAGGATATAACTAAACTGCTAAGACCCATACTGCCCCTGAAAATGGAGCAAGTATCAGTCGGCGTCACGTTGCCCGCACAATATTCAGCCAGAGCCTACGGAACAATAAAGGGATTCGGAACAATAAAACGCGAAGAATGGCGAGCAGACGGCTCATGGTACGGAGTCCTAGAGATGCCAGCAGGCTTATATGCCCCACTTGTGGAAAAACTGGGAGAAATAACCAAAGGAAATGGAGAAGCAAAAATCGTCGCATAAGTAAAATGTTTGTTATATAGGAATTAGGTGTAAGATCATGCCAACATTTTTCGAGCCAAAACAGATTGTAACCCCAGGAGACTTAATCGCGGAAGGCGAATACATCGCAGGTGAAAACACTTACGCAGAAGACAAGAAAATCTTCGCTTCACGAACTGGACTAATAGAGCATGACAACAAACGCGTAAACGTCGTAGCCCTAAAAGCCTTTTACTTGCCTAGAGCAGGAGACACAGTCATAGGAACAGTCGTGGAAGTAGGGTTCAACGGCTGGACAATAGACATAAACTCCCCATACAAAGCTTTTCTGAGACCCGCAGACGTTCTCAGCCGACCCTTCAAACCGCAAAAAGACGAACTGTCCCAAGTCCTAGACATAGGAGACCTAGTAGTGGCGAAAATAATATCCTACGACAGAACACACGACCCGCAAATCACCGTCGCTGAACCAGGACTTGGAAAAGTAACACGTGGACAAATAGTCAAAGTAACCCCGACAAAAATCCCCCGCATAATAGGCAGACAAGGATCAATGGTATCAATGATAAAAGAACAGACAGGATGCCAGATAATCCTAGGACTCAACGGAGTAGTACTAATCACTGGAAAAACCTTGGAAGACGAACAGCTAGCGCTAATGGCTATCCACAAAATAGAAGAAGAATCTCACACAAGCGGCCTGACAGACCGCATAACCCAGATGTTGAAAGAAGAAAAATCAAAACAGGAGGAAAAAAAGGATGAGTGAAAAACCAGAAAAACTAATTGATAAAAAAGGAATAAGACTGGATGGAAGAAAACCAGATGAATTAAGATCGATAAAGCTTGAAGTAGGCGTAATACCGAACGCCGACGGTTCTGCATACATTGAACAGGGAAAAAACAAGATCCTAGCAGGCGTGTATGGTCCAAGGGAAGTTCACCCAAAGCACCTCGCACTTCAGGATCGAACTCTTCTAAAATGCCGGTACCACATGGCACCATTCTCTGTTCAGGAACGCAAGTCACCAGCACCATCAAGAAGAGAAGTTGAACTCTCAAAAGTGATCAGAGAATCTCTTGAACCATCAATCTTCATGGAATACTACCCAAGAACAATGATAGAGGTTTTCATAGAAATCCTCCAAGCTGACGGCGGAACAAGATGCGCGGCCATAACAGCCGCATCCCTAGCCCTTGCAGACGCGGGAATCCCGATGCGAGACCTCGTTGTCGCATGCGCAGCCGGAAAAGCTGACGACACAGTAGTCCTAGACCTGATGGACGAGGAAGACAAACAAGGGAAAGCCGATGTTCCTGTCGCGTTCATGCCGAATTTGAACGCTATAACACTACTGCAGATGGATGGCAAACTAACGCTTGAAGAGTTTGAAAATGCTGTGAACCTAGCAATTGATGGATGCAAGAAAATTTACAGTATGCAGAAAGAAGCGTTGAAAGCCAAATACGCGAACGTCAAAGAGGAGGCTGAAGAATAATGGCGTCAGTAGTCACTCGTGTTAAACAAAAACAAATCGCACAATTGATGGAAAAAGAAAAACGTCTGGACGGCAGGAAACCGACAGAATACCGAGAGATCAAAGTTGAACAAGGAATAATCGAACGCGCAGAAGGCTCCGCAAGAGTGCGCCTTGGAAAAACCGAAATAGTAGTCGGAGTAAAAGTCGAAATGGGCGAACCATTCGCAGACACACCAAACGAAGGCGTCCTAACAGTCAACGCCGAACTCGTGCCACTAGCCTCACCAAGCTTCGAAGCTGGCCCACCAGACGAAACCTCAATCGAGCTGGCAAGAATCGTTGACCGAGGAATCAGAGAATCAAAAGCAATCGACACAGAAAAACTATGCATCGAGCCAGGAAAGAAAGTATTCGTCGTCTTCGTCGACATCTACGTGCTAAACCACGATGGAAACCTGATAGACGCGTCAGCACTAGCAGCAATGGCCGCTCTGCTCAACACAAAAATGTCCAACTACGAGGTCAAAGAAGGCGAAGTAAAAATCAAATCAGGCTACATTCAGCTTCCCATAAAGCAGCACCCGATAACAATAACCTGCGCAAAAATAGGCAACAAGCTAATACTTGACCCAGGCCTAGAAGAAGAACTAGTGATGGATGCCAGACTATCAATGGCGATCGACGACGACGAAGACATATGCGCAATACAAAAAGGCGGCGCAGGATACTTCACGCCAGAACAGGTCATCGAATTCTCTAAAACCGCCAAAGAGAAGGCTAAAGAAATACGCAAGGAACTAGACTGGTGAGCAGGCGATGGGACACAGAACCAAAAAGGTAGGACCAACACGCGGACTTGGACCACGCTACGGTGCAACCGTCAGAAAACGCTACATGAAGATTCTCAAGCAATTGAATGAACCCCACACATGCCCACAATGTGGACTCACACGGGTCAAAAGAGAAAGCGTGGGAGTCTGGAAATGCAGGAAATGCGGGGTCACCTTCACAGGGGGAGCTTACACGCCCGTGACGAAACTTGGGATCGTGGCAAAGCGCATAGCGAAAGGCACCCCAACAGAAGAAGCGATAAAAACAGAGACACCTGAAGAAAACGCGTGACATTTTCCAACCCTACCAATTTCACCTTTTTATTGAAACACTCTAACGCTCGGCAAAAGACAAACTCTTTTCGGTTTAAATCTTATGAAAGCAAAGGCCACTGTGCATCTCAGGTTTCCAACCAACAGATATATGGAGATAATTGCTAAATCTTTGGAGCCTGAAATCAGAGAACCTGTCACACCGCGCTCAAGGGCAACCATAGAAAACAAAAGCAAATTCCTAGTCTTGAGAGTTGAAGCAGATGACACAATTGCCTTGCGTTCCGCGCTAAACGCCTACCTTAGATGGATATACTCAATAATGAATGTCTTGGCAACAGTGGAAACACAGTAGTTTTCATAATCCTGTCCACTGCGAATCAGTCCACGAAGCTCTATCATAAACGAAGCCAAATAAATGATCAGGGTTCCTTGTCATCGCCACCTATCCTAACGTCAATGATTGCGATTTGCAGGCTCTCTCAAACATAGCAGGTTCTGGGAAAATGCTTTATTAATGGCTCAACCTATTGCTGTGCAGAACGGGAAGGATAAGACTTGAGTGATGATATTTCGAAGCTTCCGCCACAAGTTCAAGAACGCTTATTAAGGTTACAGCAACTTCAGCAAACACTTCAATCAGTTCTAGCACAGAAACAGCAAATAGAACTCGAAACGTCAGAGATCGATCAAGCTTCAACAGAACTGCAAAAACTGGCTGACGACGCAGTAGTATACAAGGCAACAGGTTCACTCATGATAAAAGCTGAGAAAACCAAGATAGTTGCTGAACTATCCGAGCGAAAAGACCTGCTTAACACTAGAATCACAATCTTGGCAAAACAGGAAGAACGCTTACGCAGCCAGCTTAAGGAACTGCAAACTAAGCTTCAGCAGGACTTGAACCCGGTTTCACCTGGATCCCAACCTTAACAAGATCTTGGGTGAAACTTCGTGGAAGACCTAGGGATCCCAGAGCTAACCACTGAACAGATTGAAGAACTGTGCATAATTGCAGAGACAGCAGCTAGGAAGTACGTATATTCTAGAGTCTCAAAAAAGAACGTTGAAAAACTCGATGTTAGTGCAGAAGCAAAAGGTTCGAAGCCAGTCGCCTTGACGGTTGAAGTAGACGTAGATTTGTCTCCTTCAATGAAGAATTTTCACGCGAAAAACCTAGTAGAGGCAGCGGTGGAAGAAGCACTCAAATCTGCAGAAGAATATTTGAGGAAACTAGCTTGTCTTTAGCAGATATAATGAAGATCATAGATACACTGGAAGCCAAACTGGTTGTCCTGCTATGTCACCATAATGCCGACCCAGATGCAATCTGCTCTGCTTATGCTTTTCAAAACCTGCTCAAACAGCTTATGCCGAAAATCGAAATCGAAATAGGAGCCGCCTACGGCGTAAGCCGGCTCTCAAAGCACTTGCTTCAATACATACCAATAGAAGTTAGAGAACAACCACGCATCGAAAAAGCAGATGCCATCGTTCTACTTGACACTAACACGATCCAACAATTGGATAATCTAGCTGAGAAGGTGAAAACAGCCAAATCGCCAATAATTTTTATCGATCATCATGCAACACATCCAGAAACAGAACAACTCGCAACGCTGTGCATAACCAACGAAGACGCATCATCAACATGCGAAATCGTCTACAATTTCTACAAACAAGCAAACATGAAACCAAACCAAACTGAAGCCAAAGCCCTGTTCCTCGGCATAGCCTTCGACACACGACACTTCATCCTAGCCAACTCATCCACCCTAAAGAACATAGCAGAATTGATTGATTCAGGCTTAAACGTACAAGAAACACTTCCGCTACTCTCATTGCCCATGGACCTCTCTGAACGAGTAGCCAGACTGAAAGCTTCAAGAAGAGTCAAACTCTTCAAGATAAACGAGTGGATCATCGCACTCTCACACGTAAGTGCATACCAAGCCTCGGCCGCGAGAGCCCTAGTTGATCTAGGCGCCGACGTCGCCGCTGTAGCAGGCCAAAAAAACGAAAAGCTAGAGGTAAGCCTACGTGGAACACGTGAATTTCACAAACAGACAGGTACTCATTTGGGGAAGGACATCGCCAAGCCTTTGGGTGAATACATTCACGGCATGGGAGGCGGACACGCCACGGCCGCTGGAGCCAACGGGGCTGAGGACACTGAAGTTGCGCTTAAACGTTGTTTACTTCTTTTGAAGGAAAAACTGGTTAGCCAATAGTAAGTAGCTACTCTTAAATGAGCCAAGTGAAACCGCTTAAACAGGGCAGGCATCTTTAGCATGGCGGTTATAGAAACAAAAAACGTTGCATACAGCTATCCCGGTAGCACAAAACAGTCAATCACAAACATCTCCATAAGCATAGAAAAAGGAGAATTCACCCTTATCACTGGGCCAAGCGGCTGCGGGAAAACCACGCTATGCAGATGCTTCAATGGTCTTATTCCTCACTTTTACCAAGGCGAACTCGAAGGCAAAACACTAATCAGTGGAATGAACGTCGTCGACCACCCTATTCATGAACTTGCAAAACGCGTGGGGTTTGTATTCCAAAACCCCGAAAACCAGCTTTTCGCTCTCTCAGTCGAGAAGGACGTGGCATTTGGACTTGAAAATCTCGGATTACCACGAGAAGAAATGCGCAAAAAAGTAGATTGGGCACTAAACCTCACAGGAATATATGACCTGAGAGAAAGAGCACCATATGAACTCTCAGGTGGTCAACAACAGCGTGTCGCAATAGCTTCAGTATTGGCGATGCAACCAGATGTAATAGTATTAGATGAGCCAACGAGTTTCCTCGATCCACTGAGCGCAAAGAAGATATTCGAAGTAATTTACGACCTGAACAAGAAGCTTGGCATGACTGTGGTGCTCGTTGAGCACAGACTTGATTTGACAGCTAAGTATGCAAACCACATAATAATAATGGATGAAGGAAAAGTCGTTCAAGATGGTGACCCGCGAGAGATTTTGCGCACTGAAGAAGCCCGCTTAGTGGGTGTAGGCATTCCAAAAGCAACACTTCTGTATCAGATTCTCAAAAAGGACGGCGCAAAGCTCGGCGAAACAGTTCCCCTTTCTTCAGATGAAATGGCGGCCATGATAAAAGAGGCTCTTGGTAACCATGATTGAGGCAAAGACTGTTTACTTCACTTACCGAAACGGAGTTGAAGCACTTAAAGATGTTTCCGTGACCATCAAAGACGGAGAATTTGTAGCCATAATGGGACAAAACGGCGCTGGAAAGACAACTCTCGTCAAACACTTTAACGGTCTACTCAAACCAACAAAAGGGCAAGTGCTAGTCAATAATGTCGATGTCTCAAAAGTAAGCGTTGCCACCTTATCCAAGAACGTCGGTTTCGTGTTCCAGAACCCAGATCACCAGCTTTTCAGCGAAACCGTGGAAGAAGAGATCTCCTTCGCTTTGAGAAACTTTGGATTTGAAGAAAGCACAGTGGAAAACAGAGTAACTTGGGCGCTGAATCTTCTGGGTTTAGCTCAATACAGAAAAACTTCACCGTTTATGCTGAGTGGTGGAGAAAGAAAACGTGTGGCGCTTGCCTCAGTTTTGGCTTGGAATCCAGAAATATTGATACTTGACGAGCCAACTATCGGACAAGATTATCGCCAAAAAGAGAGACTTCGACAGTTTGTCCTGCAGATGAGAACCCAGAGAAAGACAGTGATCATTGTGACACATGACGTGGAGTTCGTAGCAGAATGCAACCCTAGAGTCTTGCTTATGCGAGAAGGAAAGATCGTTGCTGACGGAGAAGCCAGAGCAATCTTAACAAAACCCGAGATCCTCGAACAAGCATCAATCGTACCACCCCAAATAGCACAGATCTTCCTGCAGCTTCCAGAACTGAATCTACCCAACGATATCATCGACGTTTACGAAGCAAGAACCCTATTGCTCAACAAACTGGAGAACAGAACCAGATGAGCGTCTTCGACGGACTTAGGTTCCGAAAAGTATATTCACCTATTCACAACTTGGACCCAAGGATAAAATTCGTTTACGTCTGTGCAATGTTCACAGTGGCCGTCATTTTCTCGGAAATACTGCCTCTGATAGCGCTTTTCCTCATACAGATTCCACTTGTTCTAGTAGCAGGCGTCAGACGCGACTGGATTCGATCCATGCGAGGAGCAGCCTTCTTGGCCACTATAATCTTCTTGACAAACTTCATCTTCGCATTCATCGGCGCTGGTTACGTGGTCAGGGCAAAAAACCTTGAGAGTGCGGCGGCAATGACTTTACGCTTCATAGTTCTTGTGGAATCATTTTCAGTCTTCTTTCTCACAACATCACCTGACCATTTAGGCCTAGCCTTGGAACAGACACGTGTACCCTATGAGCTTGTCTTCGCCTTCACAACTGCAGTCCGTTTTGTGCCAGTTTTAGCTGAAGAAGCACAAACGATCATGGACGCACAGAAGGCCAGGGGACTAGAACTCGAACGTGGAAACTTCCTCAAAAGGATCCGAAACTACATCCCGATTCTTATCCCCCTCATAGTAAGTGCCATTCGCAGAAGCCTTGAACTCGCTGAAGCTATGGAATCACGCGCGTGGGGAGCAAGCAAAAAACGTACAAACTTGTACGTGCTCAAAATGCACAAAGGCGACGTAGCCCTAGCAGTCATAACGATTGCTATCGTGGCGGTGGCGATCTATACTCGACTGTTTCTGAAGATTCCATCTTTAACCAGCCTTCTGGAAAACTTCCTTTGACCACAAGATTTTTAATGGGATAATATGAGTAATGGGTTCTCGGAGTCTGAAGCAGTTGAATTGGTTGAAAGCGGCCTCTGAAGAAATCATCGAATGCATCAAAAACTCCATGGATTCGCTGAACATGGACGAAGTTGAAGAACTCATTGACATGTTACTCAAGGCCAAAGACAGAAAGATATTCACAATCGGCATGGGAAGAAGCGGATTTGTCGCCCGCGCCTTTGCCTTACGCTTGATGAACCTAGGCTTCAATGTCTACTTTCTGGGTGAGACCATAACTCCAGCTGCTGAAAAAGGAGATTTGCTGATTGCAATATCAGGCACAGGCTCAACAAAAATGGTTTTAACTGCAAGCTCAGCCGCCAAGGACATAGGCGCAAAAGTCATTGCGATCACATCCTTTCCAGAATCTCCACTAGGACAGCTTGCTGACCTCAGCGTCACGATAAAAGGAAGAACCAAAGCAGGAATGCCAGTTGAAGAAGATTACGTTGCAAGACAAATCATCGGTGAACGTGAACCATTGACGCCCCTTGGAAGCATATTTGAGAACAACAGCATGGTGTTTCTGGACAGCTTAATCGTGGAACTCATGCATCGATTAGGACGAACCGAAGCTGACCTAAGACGTAGACATGCAACCATAGAATGAAACATGGTCTATTCTCTGACTGCTTCTCTTCTTGTTTGCCAATCAGCTTACACACTGAAGACGGTTCCCACGACAACTGAGACTTTGGTAGCCTATACGAAGTTCAATCATAGCGAATCTGAAACAGGAGGACGCTGGTTGAACAAGGCCATGAACAGAACTTCAATAAACTTCATCTCTGAACAGGTTTAGCAGTCTCATGGTTCTATGAGCGTCTTTTAGGCATTTCATTTTTCTGTTAAAGTAGGCTCAAGATTAACCATGCGTATTGCTTATTAAGACTTGCTACACATTATAATCTGTGAAGACGTAAACTACATGCTAAACCAAGGAGGACAACGCCCACGGTAGAGAAGACAACACCAAAAACAGCAGGTACTCTAGATAACACAGAGGCTACACCATACATAATAGTCAAAGAGGATGCCAAAAAACCCGTTGTCTTCAGGGAAGCCTACCCAATACAGGAACCATACGTCTATGCAGCAATCGTTAAAGACCAAGAAAACCAAAAAACAAGATATGAAGTCATAGAACCGACTCTTCAAAAAGAGGAAGAAGAAAGACTTACCGAAATCAAGAACCTTCTAATGGAAGAAGTAGACGTAAACCTGAAAGAAATAGAAACCAAAGCTAAAGCAGAAGACTACTTGATAAAGAAGACAAAAGAAATAATCAAAGAATACCAGATAAAAATCCCTTCAGAAGCAATTGACAAGTTGATCTACTACGTACTGAGAGACTTCATAGGATACGGGAAAATAGATCCTTTGATGAAGGATCATCTGATCGAGGATATCTCAAACGACGGCGTGAACATCCCGATCTACGTTTGGCATAGAGTCTACGAATCACTGCCCACAAACATACTATTCAAGGACGAGGCAGAATTGAACTCGTTCATAGTCCGACTGGCATACTTGGCAAGAAAGAACATCTCAATTGCATCACCACTCTTGGATGCATCGCTTCCAGAAGGCAGCCGAGTACAGTTAACCTACGGGAACGAAATCACCAGAAGAGGTTCAACATTTACCATCAGACGGTTCAAAGTGGACCCGTTAACCATCTCAGATTTGATTGCATTCAACACCTTATCCTCAGAGATGGCAGCATACTTATGGTACGTTATAGAAAATAGAGCCTCAGTGTTAGTGGCTGGCGGCGTGGCTGCTGGAAAGACAACTATGCTCAACTGCTTATCGATGTTCATAAAACCCGAAATGAAGATTGTAAGCGTGGAAGACACGCAAGAACTCAATCTCCCACACGAGAACTGGATACCATCTGTGGTAAGACTGGGGTTCGGGCATGAAGACAAGAAAAGCGGATCCATAACTCTTTTTGATCTACTGAAAGCCGCAGTGAGACAAAGACCTGACTATATTCTAGTGGGAGAAGTACGAGGGGAAGAAGCCTACACGTTATTCCAAGCCATGGCGACCGGTCACTTAGGAATGAGCACAATACATGCTGAATCGGTAGAAGCGGTGATAAACCGGTTAGAATCTGAGCCGATGAATATTCCAAAACCACTAATAGCCATGACTGACGTCATATTGGTTGTTACAAGAACAGAGATTGATGGGAAACCGGCAAGAAGGATCAATACAGCAACAGAGCTTGTGGAGCTGAACCCCAAAACCAAGGATCTGTTGACCGAAGAAATCTTCAATTGGAATCCCAAGGATGATCAATTTACTTTTCTCGGTCATAGTTCAATACTGGAAAACCATGCGAAGAAAGTAGGTGTGGATGAGGAAAACATCAAACGTGAGTTGCATTCAAGGAAAACCGTTCTCGAATGGATGGTGAACAGGGGGATCAGACGTTACACAGAAGTGGCGAACGTAATCAGAGAATATTATGCTAATCCGAATCGTGTTTTCCAAAAGGCCAGGGTGGGGCTGAGATGAAAGGCAACACGCTCTTTGAAAGAATCCGGGTTCTGTTTGAACGGCTTGAAACAAGAATAGGAAAGACTCCTTCAAAATCAA
>Ga0209048_10000711_pt1 | contig 35224 bp, 35 predicted proteins | sample FrelakmetCRP12CR_FD_187146 | JGI IMG/M metagenome (GOLD analysis project Ga0209048, IMG submission 187146) | Freshwater lake sediment microbial communities from the University of Notre Dame, USA, for methane emissions studies - CRP12 CR (SPAdes)... | ecosystem: Environmental > Aquatic >...
GGCGCCGCCTCGCGGTGCCGACAGGGGTCAACCGTGCGTTTACGCGTTTGCGCGTAGACCCCTGACCGCACGGTTGACCCTCGGGAGTCCGTAGCGGGCGACGAGGTTCACGGTCCTCGAAGGTCACCCGCTGGAAGGATGGGGAGGGCCGGCGTCAGGGCGTGGGGCGCACAGGCGGATGCGGCTCCAGGCCCAGGTAGAGGGTGTTGCACTTGCGGACGCAGCCCCACCAACCCTGGGGATCGATCTCGCGCCGATCCGGCGAGACCTGGGTGCCGCAGTGGAGGCAGTAGATCAGCGTTACCCCATGGGAGGACCTGGTGGACCGGTGGACGACACCGAGACCGAACCGCTGGAGCTCTGCGGGGGTCAGATCGCGAGGGCCCGACATGGCTTCGGTACCCTACGCTCCCCGGGTCTAAAAGAGCTGTGATGCGCCACACAGGAACAGCCGGACTCTCGACGATCCGGCGGCAGCGGGAAATCGGGCAGGGGCCTACGGTATAGGCTCTCGCGCGGATTCCGGAAAACAGGGAGGAAGCTTGCGCAAGATCTCGAAACCCGTCCTCGCCTCGCTCGTGCTCGCCGGGGCGGCCCTCGCCGGCGCTCTGGGCGCCACGGAACCGCCGGCGAAGGCCTACCGCGTCGACGTCGGCGGCATGGACCGCGCGGTGCGTCCCGGAGACGATTTCTACGGCTATGCCAACGGCGGCTGGATGACGTCGACCGAGATCCCTGCGGACCGGGCAGCCTACGGTTCGTTCACGATCATCGAGGAAGAAGTGAACAGGCGCACGCAGGAGCTCATTCAGAAAGCCGATCAAGCGAAGGCGCCCGCTGGCTCCGCCGCCGCTCTGGTCGGGGCTTACTACGAGGCCTACATGAACGAGGCCGCGATCGAGAAGCGGGGCCTCGAGCCCCTGAAATCCGAGCTCGCCGCGATCGCCGCCATTACCGACCGGGCCTCCCTCGCGCGCGTGCTGGGCGGCCAGCTCCGGGCGGACGTCGACGCCCTCAACAACACCAACTTTCACACCGACCGGCTCTTCGGCCTCTGGGCGGCGCCGGATTTCTCGAGCCCGGAGCGCAACGTGGGTTACCTGATGCAGGGCGGGCTGGCGATGCCCGACCGTGACGATTACCTCAACACGGATGACAAGTCGCGCCAGCTCCAGGCGAAGTACCTGGAGCACATCGCCGCCGTCCTGAAGCTCGCGAAGGTGTCCGGCGCCGACGCGCGGGCGGCGCGGATCTACGACCTCGAGAAGCGGATCGCGGACACGCACGTCAGTCGCACCGATTCCGTCGACGTGCACAAGGCGAACAACCCGTGGCCCGTGAAGGAGTTTTCCACGCGCGCGCCGGGCCTCGACTGGGCGGCCTACTTCGAGGCCGCGGGGCTGTCCGGCCAGCCGATGATCATGGTCTGGCACCCCTCGGCGACCACCGGCATCGCCGCCCTGGCCGCACGCGAGCCGCTCGACACCTGGAAGGATTACCTGACCTTTCACGCGATCGACCGCGCATCGCCCCTGTTGCCCAGGGCGTTCGCCGAGGAGTCCTTCCGGTTCTATGGAACGGCCCTCTCCGGCACCGAGAAGCCGCGCGATCGCTGGAAGCGCGCCGTCGACGCGACGAGCGCCGCGCTCGGCGACGCCGTCGGCAAACTCTACGTCGAGCGGTATTTTCCGGCCGGCGCCAAGGCACAGGCCGAAGCGATGGTCGGCAACATCGTCGCCGCCTTCCGGCGGCGCATCGACGGGCTGGAGTGGATGTCGCCGGCGACGCGCGCAAAGGCGCGCGCCAAGCTCGAAACCCTCTACGTCGGCATCGGATACCCGGAGCGCTGGCGCGACGATGCCGGCCTGAAGATCGACAGGGCAGACGCGCTCGGCAACGCGCAGCGCGCGGCGCTCTTCGAGTATCGCCGGACCCTCGGCAAGCTCGGCAAACCGGTGGACCGGAGGGAGTGGTCCATGACGCCCCAGGTCGTCAACGCGGTCAACCTTCCTCTGCAGAACGCCATGAACTTTCCGGCCGCGATCTTGAACCCGCCGTTCTTCGACGCCGCGGGCGACCCGGTCCAGAACTACGGCGCCATCGGCACGGTCATCGGCCACGAGATCAGCCACAGTTTCGACGACCAGGGAAGCCAGTTCGACGCCGAGGGCCGGCTGGCCAACTGGTGGACGCCGGAGGACCTCGCGCATTTCGAGGCCATCGCCGGAAGGCTCGTCGCCCAGTACGACGCGTATGAGCCGCTGCCCGGGTTGCACGTCAACGGCAAGCTGACGCTCTCCGAGAACATCGCCGATGTCGCCGGCGTCTCGGCGGCCTATGACGCCTACCGCGGCGCGTTCGGCGGGACTTCTCCGGCCGTCGACGGCTTCACGGCGGACCAGCGATTCTTCATCGCCTTCGGGCAGGCGTGGCGGGCGAAGATCCGCCCCGAGTTGCTGCGGACTCTGCTGATGGCCGACGGCCATTCGCCCCCGGAGTGCCGCGCCGACGCCGCGCGCAACGTGGACGCCTGGTACGCGGCCTTCGACGTCGTGTCGGGCCAGGCTCTGTACCTCGATCCCGGGTCCCGCGTCCGCGTCTGGTGAGCCCGCCGGGCGCTCTGGCCGGGGCCGGTCCCCGCGCGGCTACTTGCCGCGGGCGGTCTGCGCCGATCCGAGGGTGCCGAGGACGAGGTCCCACAGGGGCGAGCTGACGCCGAAGTCGCGGCTCGAGTCGGCGTAGTGATGCCGGAAGTGGCGGCGCTTCAGGGCCCGCACGAGGGCCCAGCGCCCGCTGGCGTGGTGGACGGCGAAGTGGATCGTGTCGTAGATCAGGTATCCGGCGATGAAACCCGCGAAGACCGCGGGGGCGGCGCCGCCGAAGAGTCCGACGTAGACCAGGAAGAAGAGGCCCGCCAGCGGAATGCTCACCGACGGCGGCATCACGAGGCGCGTCGAGTCGTTGGGATAGTCGTGGTGCACCCCGTGCACGATGAAATAGAACTTGTGGCGCAGAGTCGGGAGCGCCGGCAGCACCGCGTCGTCTTTCGCGAGCGATCCGACGACGCGCCGTGTGTCGTCCTCGATCCATTGCGGCGGGTGGAAGATCGACCGGTGGATGAAGTACTCGAGCAGGGTCCACAGGAAGAGCCCGACGAGAACGAAGGCGCCCACCTTTCCGGGGCTCATCGTCCGGAAGGCGGCCACGAGCGCGACGGCGACAGCCGGAAGGAAGATCACGTGCGGCACCCAGGGGCGCACGTGACTCAGCGCCTCCTGCACGTTGCTGCCGAACATCCGGCAGGACGCGTCGTCGTTGTTGACGAACCGCCGCTCGGTCGCGGGCCGGGCCGCCGGGTTGACGGGTTGCCCCTGCGCCTCTCGGGCGGCTGCCGGCGGGTTCAGTGTCGCTGTCTCTGTTTCCATATGGCGGACCTGGCTTTCCTCGATCTTCGATTCTCAGTCGGTCTCAGTAGGGCGTCAATCATATTCGACACGGGGCGTGGCGTGAAGGCGCTTCGCGCTGGCAAATCGATTGATGCAGGTGAATCACGCGGCGCATCGACCCCGGTCCTATGCCGGTGAATCTCTTGCGACCGCGGCGTTCCTGCTCGGAGCGGAAGCCGGGCTCGCTCTGCTGGAGTCCACGCCGGGTGTCGAGGGCACCCTCATGACGGACGCCGGTTCGATTCTCGCGACGACCGGGATGGCGCTCCTCTGCGATCTGCCCGGGAGCGTCTGGGCGGCTCTCCAGTCCCTCTGATCGGCGTGCCCGGCCTTTCAACGGCCGTCGCCGTTCGGGCTTTAGTGGACCGCGATGTTCTTGTTGCAGCCCCTCGGGCACTGCCACCAGATCTGCGGGCCCCACGTCTGGTTCGTCACCGAGTCGATCTCGGCGCCGCATTTCAAGCAGTAGACCCGACGCGGCTCAGCGGCCGTCGCGCCGAGGCCGAAGCGCGCGAAAAGCAGATCCCTCGCTTGAAGTGCATTGCGATCCTGTCGATGCCGGTCCATACCGGAGGAAACGTTCTCACACGGCGGTTCATTTCGCCTGATCTGCTTACATCAAGACAATCCTTCCGCAGCGAAGACCGCTTCGGCGCCGCGTGAGCCGACCGCGCTATGATCCGGACCCTCCGATGAGCCTCTCGCAGGCGGCGACCCGCCAGAGCCGCAAGTACCGCCTGCTCGGGCACTTTCTCTGGCTGCTGCCGCTGGCAGTCGTGTGCGTGATGGTGTCCCTGGACCCGGCAAAGCGCTCCGTGACGCCGGTCTTTCATCTCGCCTCCGGGCGCTGGTGGGCGCGGGGCGAGCTTTACGCGGATGCGCGGGGGTACCACTACCTGCCGCAGTTTGCCCTGCTCTTCGCCCCGTTCCACGCGCTGCCGGTTCCCGCCGGCGACATCCTCTGGCGGTCGCTTTCGGTCGCGCTCGTCCTGGGGGGGATCGCCGCGTTCATCCGTAGGGCGCGGCCGTCCGACCCGGACCGGTTTTTCTTTCTCGCCTGTCTCCTGGCGCTCGCCCCGTGCCTCGGGGCCGTGCGCAATGGCCAGGCGAACCTGGCCTTTGCCGGGCTCTGCATGCTCCTCGCGGCCTTCCTCGCGGCGTCGCGCTGGAATCTCGCGGCCGCGTGCCTCGTCGCGCTCGTGGCGGTGAAGCCGCTCGGCCTCGTCCTCGTGCTCCTCGCGCCGTGGCATTATCGGAAGCTCCTGCGCCCGCTCGCGCTGGGCCTCGCGGTTTTCGCCGCGCTTCCGTTCTTCTTTGCGTCTCCCGCCTATGCGGTGTCGCAGTACCGGGCGGCGGCCGAGCACCTGGCGGGGTGGTCCGGAACGACGGAGAGCCGCTTCGCAGACCTGACGGCGCTGCTGCGGATGGCCGGCCTGGAGCTCGACCGGGGCGCGGCGTTCGCGCTCCGGGCGGTGGCGGCGCTGGCGACCCTCGGCCTCTGGATCCGCGCGTCGTCGAGGAGCCGCGAGCCCTGGCGCGCCCTCACGCTCGTCCTGCTCGGCACTGTCTACCTGATGCTCTTCAACCCCATGACCGAGAAGAACAGCTACGCGATCGTCGCGCCGGCGTTCGCGGTCAGCGCGGCCGCCAGTCTGGGCCGGCCCATGACCCGGCGGCTGGGCTGGTTGCTCGTCTTCGTCCTCGTCTCGGTCGGCGTCTTGCCCGAGTTGCTGTGGCGCCTGACGCGCAATTTCGGGCTGTGGTGGGACCCCTTCACCGTTCTCGTGGTCGGGGCCTCGATGGCGTACGCGATCCTCCGGCGCGGCGAGGTGTTCGCGTTTGAAGAGACCGGACCATGAAGTCTGTCGAGGTGTCGATCGTCGAGGGCGCGTATCGTGCCGTCCTCGTCGAGACCGACGTGCCCGTGCCGGGACCGGGGGAGGCCCTCGTCAGGGTGACAGCCTCGGGACTCAATCGAGCGGACCTGTCGCAGATTGCCGGGAACTATCCGCCTCCGGCGGGAGAGTCGGCGATCCTGGGGCTCGAGCTCTCGGGCACGGTGGTCGAGAGCGGAGACCGTGTGTGCGCGCTGGTCGCGGGGGGAGGGCACGCCGAATACGCCGCGGTGCCCCTCGGTCAGATCCTGCCAGTGCCGGCGGGCCTGGCGCTCGCGGACGCCGCGGCGCTTCCGGAGGCGTTTCTGACGGCCTACCTCAATCTCGTTATCGAGGGCGGCCTCGGGCGGGGAGACCGGGCCCTCGTTCACGCCGGAGCGTCCGGCGTGGGCCTGGCGGCGATTCAGACGGCGAGATACCTTGGCGCCTCGGTTGCGGCAACGACGCGCAGCGCCTCGAAGCTCGCCGCGCTGCGCGAGGCGGGCGCCGATCTCGCAATCGACACGGGCGCCGGGCCGTTCGCCGAGGCGATCGAACGGGCGTGGGGCGCCAACGCCATCAGCGTGGTCCTCGATCCGGTGGGCGCGGACACGCTGGCGGGAGATCTCGCCGTCCTGGCCCGCGAGGGCCGGATCGTGCTGCTCGCGACGATGTCCGGCGCAAAGGCCGAGCTCGACATCGCGCGCCTGATGGGCAAGCGCGGCCGCCTGATCGGCTCGACCCTTCGGTCCCGCTCCCGTGCGGAGAAGGCGGAAATCGTCGCGCGCTTCCGGTCCGAGATCCTGCCTGGCTTCGAGTCGGGCGCCGTGTCGGTGGCGATCGACGCGGCCTTTCCACCCGAGCGCGCCGCCGAGGCGTTCGAGCGGATGCGGGAAAACCGGAATGCGGGAAAGATACTCATCGACTGGACCGGGCGCTCCCCGGCCTCAGGATGACGACCCGCCCCATTTGCTAGACTTACCGGCTCTCGGGGAGGCGGATTGGCGATTTTTTCGAAAACGGAGGGCGCGACCGGACAGCCCGAGGCCCCGGAGCGCGCGGCCCCGGCGGGCGCGGCCCCGGCCACGGTGATCGGCCCCAAAGCCCGCTTCGTGGGCGACTTCTCCGGGGACGAAGATCTGGTGATCCAGGGCCGATTCGAGGGGAACATCGTCGTCGAACGGCGCGTGACCGTCGCCGCCTCGGGCGAAATGAAGGGCGACATCCACGCCCGGTCGGTCATCGTCGGGGGGCGGGTCCACGGGCAGATTCGCGCCGACGAGCGGGCGGAGCTTCTGGCTTCCGCCTCGATCCAGGGCAACGTCAACGCCCCCAAGGTGGTCATCGCCGAGGGGGCACAACTCCAGGGGAACGTGACCATGTCCACGGCTGCCCCTGTCCAGAAGAAAGAGGAGAAGTGATGGCCACGGAGATCGCAGTCGAAACGCAGCACAACTTCATCGGCGGCAGGTGGGTCCCGGCCGCCTCCGGAAAGACCTTCGAGAACCGCAACCCGGCCGATCGCGACGAGGTCATCGGGCTCTTTCCGAAGAGCGGCAAGGCGGACGTGGACGCGGCCGTCGCCGCGGCGACGAAGGCGTTCGCCGGCTGGAAGAACACACCGGCGCCGCGGCGGGCCGAGGTGCTCTACGCCGCCGGCGAGATCCTGAAAAGGGACAAGGAGAAGCTCGCGCGCCTGATGACGCGCGAGATGGGCAAGGTGCTCGCGGAAACCCGGGGCGACGTCCAGGAAGCGATCGACATGGCCTTTCTCGCCGCCGGCGAGGGGCGCAGACTCTTCGGCTTCACGACGCCTTCGGAGCTTCCGAACAAGTGGGCCATGTGCGTGCGGCAACCCGTGGGCGTGTGCGCGTTCGTGACTCCGTGGAATTTCCCGATGGCGATCCCGGCGTGGAAGTCCATGGCGGCCCTGATCGCCGGCAACACGATCGTGATCAAGCCGGCGACGGACACTCCCGCCTCGGTCGTCGCGCTCGCGCGCGTCTTCGAGGAGGCAGGATTGCCCGCGGGCGTCTTCAACGTGGTCATGGGCTCGGGGGGCGAAGTGGGGGACCCCCTCGTGGCGCACCCGGACGTCCGGGTCGTCTCCTACACGGGTTCGACGGAGGTCGGACGCCAGATCTCGAGGGCCTGCGCGCCGACGTTCAAGCGGCTCCACCTCGAGATGGGCGGCAAGAACGCGATCCTCGTCATGGACGATGCGGACGTGGACCTCGCCGTGGACGGATCGGTCTGGGGCGCTTTCGGGACGACCGGCCAGCGCTGCACGGCGTCGTCGCGCTTGCTCGTGCACAAGAAGGTGTACGCCGAGTTTCTCGAGAAGCTCGTCGGGCGCGTCGAGGCCCTGCGCGTTGGCAACGGCCTCGACGAGAAGGTGGACATGGGCCCGTGCGTCTCGGAGAAGCAGCGCGAGACGGTCGCGAAGTACGTGGAGATCGGGAAGGCCGAGGGCGCGAAGCTCCTCTGCGGCGGGGAGAAGCTTTCCGCGGGGGCTCTCGCGAAGGGCTGGTTCCACGCGCCGACGGTCTTCGCCGACGCGAACGCGAAGATGCGGGTGGCCTGCGAGGAGATTTTCGGACCGGTGACGACGGTCGTGCCGATCGGATCCCTCGAAGAGGGCATTCAGGTCGCCAATTCCGTCCCCTACGGCCTCTCGGGCTCGATCTACACGCAGGACGTCAACACGGCGTTCAAGGCGATGGGAGAGTTCGAGACCGGGATCTTCTACGTCAACTCCTCGACGATCGGCGCCGAGGTGCACCTGCCGTTCGGCGGCATCAAGGACACGGGCAACGGCCACCGCGAAGCCGGGATCGCCGGCCTCGACGTCTTCACGGAATGGAAGTCGATTTACGTGGACTTCTCGGGCAAGCTCCAGAAGGCGCAGATCGATACGCACTGAGTGGAGTCGACAGTCGACAGTCCACAGTCGACAGAGGAGCCGCGCATGATCGTCGGGCTGCCGAAAGAGATCAAGGACAACGAGAATCGGGTCGGCCTCGTGCCGGCGGGCGTGCGGGCCCTGACGTCCGCGGGCCACGAGGTCTTCGTCGAGCACGACGCGGGCGTGGGCTCCGGGATCCCGGACGAGCAGTACGTCGCCGCGGGCGGGAAGGTCCTGGCGACGGCCGACGAGGTCTTCGGCAAGGCCGGCATGATCGTCAAGGTCAAGGAGCCGGTGGGGCCGGAGTACCAGCGACTGCGCGAAGGGCAGATCCTCTACACCTACCTCCACCTCGCGCCGGCCAGGGCCCTCACGGACATGCTGCTCGAGCGCAAGGTCTCCGGCGTGGCGTACGAAACGATCACGGCCGATAACCACTCGCTCCCGCTTCTGACGCCGATGTCGGAGGTCGCCGGGCGCATGAGCGTCCACGTCGGCGCGTACTATCTCCAAAAGTCCAACGGCGGCCGCGGCGTGCTCCTGTCGGGCGTGCCGGGCGTTCCCCCGGCCGACGTCGTGATCATCGGCGGCGGCGTCGTCGGCACGAATGCCGCAAAGATCGCGGCGGGCATGGGGGCCGACGTCACGATCCTCGACGTTTCACCCGACCGGATGCGGGAGCTCGACGACATCTTCTTCGGGCGCGTCAAGACGATCGCCTCTAACCCCCTGACCCTGGAGGAGGGCTGCCGGCGGGCGGACCTGTTGATCGGCGCCGTGCTCATTCCGGGCGCGGCCGCTCCGAAGCTGGTCACGCGCAGCCTGATCTCCCAGATGAAGAAGGGCTCCGTGGCGGTGGACGTTGCCGTGGACCAGGGCGGCTGTTTCGAGACGACGAAGGCCACCACCCACTCCGATCCGGTGTACACGGTCGACGGGGTCATCCACTACTGTGTGGCCAACATGCCGGGCGCCGTCGCGCGCACCTCGACGTTCGCATTGACGAACGCGACGCTGCGATACGCCCTGCAGCTCGCGGGCAAAGGCCTGAAGAGGGCGGTCGCCGAAGACGCGCACCTCGCGGAGGGCGTCAACACCTACGACGGCAAACTCACGTACCGCGCCGTGGCCGAGGCGCAGGGAAGGCCCTACACCCCGCTCAAGGAGGCGCTCGGGTAGCAGCTAGCAGGTCGAAGGCGGCCCCCCCGGGGCTCGTTTCGCGCGGTTCGGAACCTCTCCGCCCCGTCTGCGTATCTTGGGGAAGAGGGGGAACCATGAACCGTAACGCCTTTTCCGCGGCCCTGGCGCTGGCGGGCCTGACCCTGATCGCGGCGCCGGCTCTGGCCGAGATGCGGATCGAGAAGGACCTGAAGCTCGCGCCCGGGGGCGAATTCCGGCTCGAGACCGACATGGGGGCCGTGACCGTGACCGGGAGCGCCGATGCGGGCGCCCACGTCGTCATCACCTCGAAGAGGAAGGACCTGAACGAGCTCATGACCTTCCGCTTCGAGGAGGGGGCGGGCTCGGCGACCGTGATCGCGAAGAAGCTCCATCCGCACTCCTGGTTCTCGAGCGACCACGGAGGGTCGGTCCAGTACGAGATCCGCGTCCCGGCAGAGACCCGCCTCTCGATCGACACCTCGGGCGGATCGATCCACGTGTCCGGAATGCGGGCGCCGGCCAAGCTCGACACTTCGGGCGGCGGCATCCGCGTCGAGGACCTCGTCGGCGACCTCGACGCCGACACGTCGGGCGGCTCGATCGATCTCAAGAACATCAAGGGCAAGGTCCGCGCCGAGACTTCGGGCGGCGGGGTCGATGGGGTCAACCTCGACGGGCCCGTTCACGCGGAGTCCTCTGGCGGATCGATCGAGCTCCAGAAGGTCACGGGCGACATCGACGCCGACACGTCCGGGGGCGGCATCCGCATCACCGAGGCGGGGGGCCGCGTCCACGCGGACACGTCGGGCGGCTCGATCGAGGCTTCCTTCGCGAAGGGCAACTCGAGCGGCGGCTCGCTCGAGACCTCCGGAGGCGGCATCGAGGTGTCGGTCGACCCGGACGCCAACCTGTCGATCCAGGCCTCGGGCAGCTCGGTCAAGACGGAGTTGCCCCTCCGTGTGCAGGGCGAGATCTCGCGCGGCAGCCTCTCGGGCAGCCTCGGCAAGGGCGGCAACACGCTGCGCCTCCACACGAGCGGCGGATCGGTGAGGATCCAGGCGCTGTAAGCGGGGGCTCTTCGAGCGGCGCCCCGCCGCCCGCCGTAGAATCGGCCGGTGACGGAGCAGCAGGAGCCAGTCGCGATCGCCGGCGCGGGCCCGACGGGCATTGCGTGCGCGGTCGAGCTCGGCAGGCGCGGCATCGCCGCCGCCTGTTACGACCGGGGAGGCATCCTCGACTCGATCCAGCATTTTCCCGAGGAGATGCGCTGGTTCTCGACGCGGGACCTCCTCGACATTGCGGGCGCGCCGTTCACGACGCCCGAGCCCCATCCGACGCGCCTCGAGACGCTGGCGTACTACCGGGGCGTGGCCGAGCGCTTCGGTGTGAGCGTCAGGGCCGGGACTGCGATCGTGTGCGTGACGCCCCGCCCGGGCGGCGGCGTCGAGGTCGAAGCGGCGACCCGCGCCGGCACGCTGCGATTCGCGGCGCCAGCCGCCATCCTCGCGACCGGCTTCTTCCACAACCCGAGGCGACTCGGGGTCCCCGGCGCCGATCTGCCGCACGTCCACTCCCGGTACGTCTCGGGTTACCCGTTCCATGGCCGCGAGGTCGTCGTCGTGGGTGGGAAGAACTCCGCGGCCGAGGCGGCCCTCGATCTCTACCGTCACGGAGCGCGCGTGACGCTCGTCCATCGCGGCGCGGGCCTGTCCGACCGGATCAAGTACTGGATCCGGCCCGACCTCGAGAATCGGATCGCGGCGGGAGCGATTGGAGCGCATTTCGGCTCGCGCGTGGTCGCGATCGAGCCCGAGTCGGTCCGCGCCGCGACACCCGGCGGTGAGGTCATCCTCCGCGCCGACGCCGTCTTTCCCCTGCTCGGCTACCAGCCGGACTTCGCGCTCTTCGAGCGCTGCGGCATCCGTCTCGAGGGAGCGCTACGGGTTCCGAGCCACGACCCGGAGTCGCTCGAGTCCAACGTTGCGAACCTCTACCTGGCCGGCGCGATCCTGGGCGGCGCCGAGACCGGGCGCATCTTCATCGAGAACAGCCGCCACCACGCGGCCGCCATCGCGTCGGCGATCGATCGCCGCCTCAATCCGGTCAGAGCCTAGAACCTGAAGAAGCCGCAACCAAAGGCCCCCCACCCGTGTTTCAAGAGAGGTGGAGGGAATGATGATGAGCCGATGCGCCTCGGGAACGGGGCAGGTGCCAGGGCCTCCGGGAGGGGCGTCCGGCTTCCGGCTGGTGTTGGGCCAGCCGGAGCAGGAGAATGAGAGAACGGGTTTGGCGATGGCGCAGGACGACGAACTTCGAGACCGACTGGCCGACGACCTCGACGGTACGTTCGAGGAGTTCGTGCGCGTCTACCAGGACCGGCTCTTCTCGTTCGCGCTGCGCCTGACGTCCCGGCGGGAAGACGCCGAGGAAATCGCCCAGGATGCGTTCGTGCGGGCCTACCGCGCGCTCGCGACCTATCCGGCCGAGCGGATTCGCGCGATGGCGCTGCGAGCGTGGCTCTACCAGATCACACTGAACGTGACGCGAAATCGGCTGCGGGGAAAGAAGGTCAAGCTCGTGTCGCTCGATCACCCGCTGTCGCCGCGCGGAGACACGGCCTGGGAAGCCCAGGACGTGGAGGCGAAGCGGCCCGACACGCGTTACGAGGAGTCCCGCCGCCGCGCCGACATGGCATCGCTCGTGGCGGGTCTGCCGGAGCGCTACCGGGCGCCGATCCTCCTGCGCTACGTCGAAGGCCTGCCGCTCGAGGAGGTCGCCCGCGTGCTCGGCCAGCCGGTCGGCACCGCGAAATCCAACGTCCATCGGGGAGTCAACGCCCTGCGCGAGGCGCTCGTCGCGTCCCGCCGGGAAGGGGTGAGGAGATGAAGACGATGAAAGATGCTCTGACGGTGGCCCGCGCCCTGCGGGGCTTTGCGATCGAGAAGGCCCCCGCGACGCTTCTGCCCGCGGTGATGCGGCGGGTGGGCCTGGCCGACACCTACTGGCGGCTCGAGTCGCCGGTCGGGCCGGTTTTCATCGCCCACAGCAAGGCCGGGATCTCGATGGTGACGCGGGCGAAATCCGCCGCGGACTTCGAACGCGCCTTCCTGCGGCGCTTCGGGCGCGGTGCGACTGCCGAGAAGGCGGTCCCGCCGGCGAGCGTCCGGGCGCTGGTGCGCCACGTGAAGGGCAAGGGCCGGCCGGAGCTGCGGTTCGATCTGCGGGGCCTGTCCGAATTCGAGCGGGCCGTGCTGTTGAAGGCGCTCGAGATCCCGTCGGGCGAGGTGCGTCCGTACAGCTGGATCGCGAGGGAGATCGGCCACCCGGGCGCGGTTCGGGCGACGGGGTCGGCGCTGGCGAAGAACCCGGTGCCGCTCCTGATCCCGTGCCACCGGGTCGTGCGCAGCGACGGGCACATCGGCAACTACTCGCTCGGGGGCGCTCGCAACAAGCGGCTGCTCCTCGAGGTCGAGGGCGCGAAGCCGGAGCTGCTCGAACGCCTGGCCGCCTCGGGCGTCCGGTACCTCGGCAACGAGAAGGCCCGGTACTTCTGCTACCCGACCTGCGGCGGTGTCCAGACCCTGGTGCTCAAGAACAGGGTCCGGTTCCACTCCGGGCGCGATGCGGTGGCCGCCGGGTACCACCCCTGCCGAGACTGCCGGCCTCCCGTCGCACAGGCCTCGTAGGGCTCCTGCTTCGGCGACGTTCGGGCCCTCCCCTCCGTAAGAAGGGGGGAGGGTCCTTTCTGTCCAGTGCACCGTCCTGCAGTAGGCTAGCCCGCATCAGCATGTACAACGAGTTCTACGGCCTGCGGGAGGCTCCCTTCAACATCACGCCGGACCCCCGTTTTCTCTTTTTCTCCGACAAGCACCGAGAGGCCTTCAACCACGTCCTCTTCGGGATCCGCGAGCGCAAGGGCTTCATCCAGATCACGGGCGAGGTCGGAGCGGGCAAGACGACGGTGTGCCGGGCGATCCTGTCCGAGCTCGGGCCCACCTACAAGACCGCCCTGATCCTGAACCCGATGGTGACCGCGACGCAGCTGATGCGGATGGTTCTCGCCGAGCTCCACCTCGAGCCGCGCAAGCTCGACCGAACCGCGTACCTGGAGATCCTGAACCGCTTCCTCCTCGCTCAGGCGGCCGAGGGCAACGACGTCGTGCTCCTCATCGACGAGGCGCAGGACCTCGACCCGGAGCTGCTCGAGCAGGTTCGCCTGCTCTCGAATCTCGAGACCGACCAGCGCAAGCTCCTGCAGATCGTCCTCATCGGCCAGCCGGAGCTGCGCGAGAAGCTCAATCAGAAGGGCCTGCGCCAGCTGCGCCAGCGCATCACGGTGCGCTACCACCTCGCGCCCCTCGACCGGCTCGAGACGCAGCGCTACATCTCGCACCGGCTCCGCGTGGCGGGCGCCGACGGCCGGCCCACGTTCTCGCCGTGGGCGATCCGCAGGGTGCACCGGTATGCGCGGGGCGTGCCGCGGCTGATCAACGCGGTCTGCGACAAGGCGCTCCTGTATGGATACGTCAACGGCACGTACGAGTTGAAGGCGCGCGCGGTCGGCCAGGCCATCCGTGAGCTCGAGGGGGAGGTCGCTTGAGCCTGATCGACGACGCCCTGAAGCGGGCGCAGGCCGCTGGGGAGGCAGACCGGAGTAAGCCCGGCGACCGCCCGTGGATTCCGACGCCGATGCCCGACGCGGGGCTGGCGCGCCAGCGGGCGCTCGTGCGATGGCTCTCGATTGCGCTCTCGGCCGCCGTGGCCCTGGCGGCGACTTTGATCTTAATGGGCCGCGGCACTCGTTCTGAACCCCCTCTCCCGGCGGGAGAGGGGAGGGGTGAGGGGCGGTCGATCGCCGTGCCTGTGGAGCCCACGCCCACACCGATGACCGTCGTCGTGGCCACGCCCCCGGTCGTCGCGACTCGAACCCACCCGACACGAGCGCCGCGCCCTGCAAGCGAGGGAGAGAATGCCGCACCCGCGTCCTCCGACGCAGCGACCAGGCCCGCGCCGCCGCCTCCGGCGAGCGTCGTCGCCGGGAAGAGCTACGCCGGCTCCGTGACCCTGCCCGGCGGCGCGAAGATCGAGCTCGGCGGCATCGTGTGGTCCGAGACCGAGCCGCGAGCCCTCCTGAACGACCGGATCGTCGCGACCGGCGGCTATGTCGAAGGGTTCGACGTCGTGAAGATCGAGGAAGGCCGCGTGGCGCTCGAGAAGGACGGCGTGACGATCTACCTCTCGGTGAAGTGAGGCCCGGGCCTCACCGCCGGCCGGCGAGGTAGAGCCCCGCCCAGATCTTCGGGTCGATGACCGCGCCCCCGTCCTCGCGCTGACGCGCCCAGGCCGGCAGCTCCGGGATCGGCACGACGTGGACCCGGATCTTGCCGACGTCGTGGGCCGCCTGGCTGCCCACGCGAACGGCCCCCTCCGCGAGGAAGAACGTCACCATCTCGGAGCTCTGCCCGGCGGAGCCGGGGCCGCGGGCGAGCCGCCTGAAGGCGGGAGCCTCGTGGCCGGTCTCCTCGCGGAGCTCGCGCCGCGCGGCCTCGATCGCATCCTCCGGCCCTTCGTCGCCGACGAGGCCGGCCGGGAGCGAGACGACGGGCGCGTTCATGGGCGGACGGAACTCTTCGGCCAGCACGATCTCCTCACGAGACGTGATGGCCACGATCATGGCGGCCTCGGGGGCCGTGCGGTGCTCGACGTACTCCCACCCGTTGCGGCAGAGGAAAACCATGTGCCGCCCCTCGCAGAGGATTTCGCGCTTGTCGCTCATGGGAGGGAACGATAGCGCGGGTGACAAAGGGAGAGTGCGGCTGGCCGAGCCGAGCTGGTCCAATGTCATCCTGAGGGCCGCAGCCCGAGGGATCCCTTTCGTGTCCGGGTACCGACCGTCAGGGCGCCGCGACCGCTTCGATGTCCGCGAAGAGCGTCGCGAGGTCCGGCGGAATCGGCGCGACGATCTCGAGGATCTCCTGCGTCGCCGGATGGCGAAACCAGACGCGCTCCGCGTGCAGGGCCTGGCGCGGGAACTCTGTGAGGCGCCGCTTCAGGGCGGCGTCACGGACGCGCGCGTAGGACGGCCGGCCGTAGACGGGGTCGCCGACGATCGGCAGGCCGGAGGCCGAAAGATGGACGCGGATCTGGTGTGTGCGGCCGGTGACCAGGCGGCACCGCAGCAACGTCAGGCCGACCGCGAACCACTCGCGCTCGATCTCGTAGAGCGTGCGCGCGGTCCTCACGCCAGGAGGAGGCTCCGCCTCGGTGGCGCGGAAGGCCTTCATCTTCTTGCGGTCGCGGGGATCGCGCCCGACCGACAGCGAGACTTCGCCCTTGCGCACCTTCGGCACCCCGGCGACGAGGGCGAGGTACTCCTTGCGGAGCGTGCGCTGGCGCATCTGCCGGGACAGGAGCTGGTGCGCCCGATCGGTCTTCGCGACGAGGAGCACGCCCGACGTGTCGCGGTCGAGGCGATGCACGATCCCGGGGCGCGTCTCTCCGCCGATCCCCGCCAGGTCGCGCACATGGTGAAGCAGCGCGTTCACGAGAGTTCCCGACGCGTGGCCGGGCGCCGGGTGGACGACGAGGCCGGCCGGCTTGTCGATCGCGATCAGGTGCTCGTCCTCGTAGAGGATCGAGAGAGGGATGTCCTCGGCCTCGAGCACCGAGCGGCGAGGCTCGGGCACCTCGATGGACACTTCCTCTCCGGCACGCACGACGTGCGCGCGGCGGGCGGGCGCGCCGCCGACGAGGACGGCGCCCTCGGCGATGAGCTTCTGGATGCGCGAACGCGAGAGGTCCGAGCAGGTCGCCGTGAGGAAGAGGTCGAGCCGGGTCCCGGCCGACGGGGCCCCCACGTGAAACCGTCGCACCATGGCGCTACGCCTCGGCGCGGGAGCGTCGGGAGAAGACGAAGAGCATCGCCCCGGCGAGCAGGGCCCCCAGCAAACCGATGAACTGCGACGTCGACAGCACGCCGGGGATCACGAACCCGCGGACGAGGTCGCCGCGCCAGGTCTCGAGGATCCCCCGGGTCACGGCGTAGAGCAGCACGTAGAGCCAGAACACCTCACCGTCGAACGTCTTGCGGCGGTAGGCCCACTGCAGGATCAGGAAGATGAGGAAGGCGTTGAGCGAAAGATAGAGCTGCGTGGGATGGAGCGGCACGCCGAGAGGAGTGCCCACGGCGTCGTGCGCGAACTCGTCGGTGAAGGTCACGGCGAAGGGGCCATGGCTCTCTTTTCCGTAGCAGCAGCCGGCCGCGAAGCAGCCCCAGCGGCCGATCGCCTCCCCGAGCGCGATCGCCGGCGCACCCATATCGGCGATGGCCCATGCCGGCAGGTCGTGCTTCTTCATGTAGAGGATCGCCACGGTCGTCGCCGCGATCAGCCCGCCGTAGAAGACCCCGCCCGAGCGGAGGATCTCGACGAGATCGCGCGGGTGCGACACGTAGCGGCGCCACTCGACTGCCACGAGCAGGGCTTTCGCGCCGAGGATGGCGGAGGCGAGGATGTAGAGCGAGAGATCGAGGATCTTCTGGTCGGGCAGGCCCGCCGCGAGAGCCTTGCGGCGCAGCAGCCAGATGGCGGTCAGGTAGGCGATCGCCAGGATGACGCCGTAGGTCGGAAGATAGAAGCTGCCGATGTGAACGAGCCGGGGAAAGATGGCTAGCTCCCCGCGGCCGTGCCCGGATTTTCGGCGGGCGTGTCCTCGCTGCCGAGCATGTCGAGGAAGAGCAGGCCGACACCGACGCAGATGGCCGAATCGGCCACGTTGAAGGCCGGCCAGTGGTGGCCCGAGACCGCGAAGTCGAGAAAGTCGACGACGTAACCGAAGCGCACCCGGTCGAGCAGGTTTCCGACGGCGCCCCCGAGGATGAGGGCGAGACCGACCTGGAGCCGGACGCTCCTGTGGGACGAGCGCAGGGCGTAGGCCGAAACGATCAGAAAGACGACGACGGCGACGCTGTTCAGGAGGACGGCCTTGAGCGACGAGTCCACGGAGGCGAAGAGGCCGAAGGCCGCGCCGCTGTTGCGGACGTAGGTCAGGTCGAAGAACCCGGCGACGATCGACCGAGACTGGTGCACTTCCATGGTGCGCGTGATGACGCCTTTGGACCACTGGTCGAGAAAGAGGATGGCCAGAGAGACGGCCAGGTAGGCGCCGCGGTACACCGTCGATTCGCGAAGTCCGCCGCTCATGCCGCCGCTCCTCCGACGATCGCGCGGCAGCGGTCGCACAGGCCCGCGGGCTCGGCCTCGGGCGTGACCTTCCAGCACCGGTCGCAGCGGCGGCCCCTGGCCCTGCGGAACGCCAGCTTCAGGCCCGGGTAGGCCTGGGAGTCGCGCCAGCCCTCGCCGCGCGCTTCTGCCTCCTCGAGCGTTTCCGACACGATGAAAAGGTCGGCGAGGCCGGCGCCGGAGGCCCCGGCCAGGGCCCGGTCGGCGTCGAGCGCCGCGTCGGAGGTCAGCGCGATCGCGCCCTCGAGGGACGATCCGATCACCTTGTCCCTGCGGGCTTCCTCCAGGATCACGGCGGCTTCCTCTCTCAACTGCTTCAGGCGCTCCCAGGCGGCGGCGGGCACCGCGCCCTCGCTGCCTTCGTCCAGCGCTTCGAAACGCGCCAGGTGCACCGATTCTTCCTTCTTTCCCGGCAGAGCCGCCCAGATCTCCTCGGCCGTGAAAACGAGGACGGGCGCGGCCGCGGTCGCAATTGCCCTGCCGATCCGGTACAGCGCGGTCTGCGCCGAGCGCCGCTCAGGAGACTTCGCGGCCGACGCATAGAGCCGGTCCTTCAGGATGTCCAGGTAGAAGGACGAGAGCGTGGTGGAGCAGAGGTTCACGAGCGTGTGGTACACGACGTGGAAGTCGTACCGCTCGTACGCCTCCCGGATGCGGGCCATCGCCGCGCGGGTCTCCTTGAGCGCCCACGCGTCGAGCGGAAGAAGGCGGTCCGCCGGCACGGCGTCGGTCGCCGGATCGAAGTCGAAGAGGTTCGAGATCAGGTACCGCGCCGTGTTGCGGACCTTGCGGTAGGCCTCGCCGCACCGGGCCAGGATCTCCTCGGAGATCGGGTCGTCGTCGCGGTAGTCGAGGCTCGCGACCCAGAACCGCACGATGTCGGCGCCGTACTTCTTGATCAGGTCCTGCGGCGCGACGACGTTGCCGAGGGACTTCGACATCTTGCGCCCCTGCCCGTCGACGACGAAGCCGTGCGTGATGACGCCGTCGTAGGGCGCGTCGCCGTAGAGCGCAACGGAGATCAGCAGCGACGACTGGAACCAGCCCCGATGCTGGTCGTGGCCCTCGATGTAGAGGTTGGCGGGCCGGCAGCCGGCGGGCCGGACAAGCTCGGGCCACTCGCCCGAGCGCAGCACGGCCATTTGCGAAACGCCCGAGTCGAACCAGACGTCCATGATGTCGGACTCGGCCTCGAAGGCGGCGCGCGCGAAACCGCGCAGGTCCGCCCCGGGCGGCAGGAAGTCCGACGCCGGCCGGGCATACCAGGCGTCGGCGCCCTCGGCGCGGAAGATTCCCGCGACGTGATCGAAGAATGCCTTCTGCTCGGGGGCCGAGTCGCTCCACGGGTAGACGCCGACGCGCTCGCCGTCGCGCATCGCATACAGGAGCGTGATCGGGGAGCCCCAGCGGCGCTGTCGCGAGATGACCCATTCGCGCCGGTTCTCGACCATCCCGGCGATGCGCTGTTCCCCCCAGGCGGGCGTCCACTGCAGCTTCGCGATCGCCTCGAGCGCGCCGCGGCGCACGTCGGTCACCGGGTCGTCGAGGCGCACGAACCACTGTACGGTCGCCCGGAAGATGACCGGATTCTTGCAGCGCCAGCAGTGCGGGTACTCGTGGCGGAACTTCGGGTCGTGGGCGATCAGGGCGCCCGCGGCTTTCAGGTCCTCGACGATCTCGGGGTTGGCGTCGAGGACCTTCTTGCCCTTGTATTTCGCGACCGTCGTGTAGCGGCCGGCCTCGTCCACGGGCGAGAGAATCGGGAGCTTCTCGCGCTGGCCGGTCAGGAAGTCGTCTTCGCCGTGGCCGGGCGCCGTGTGCACGAGCCCGGTGCCGGCGTCCATCGTGACGTGATTGCCGAGAACGACGCGGAAGGACGCGGCGGTCTCTTCGGGCGTGAGCTCACCCCGGCATGCGGCGGAGAGGGGGTGTCGGTACCTGAGTCCCGAAAGCTGTGTTCCCGGCAGCGTGGCGAGCGTCTTCCAGTCCGTCCAGCCGGCGGATTTCGCGACGCTGGCCGCGAGCTTTTCCGCGACCACGTAGCGGCCGCCGCCGGTCTCGACGTGCGCGTAGATCTCGTCGGGATGGACCGCGATCGCGAGGTTCGAGGGGATGGTCCAGGGCGTCGTCGTCCAGATCAGGAGGCGGGTGTTCGGGAACCGCCCGGCGCCGGCCCCGTCTTCGATCGGAAAGGCGACCATGACGGCGGGATCCGTGCGCTCCTCGTACTCGAGCTCCGCCTCGGCGAGCGCCGTGCGGTCGGTGAAGCACCACCGGACCGACTTCAGGGCCCGGTAGACGAGATTCTTTGCATAGAAGCCGCCGAACGCCCGCGCGATCTCGGCCTCGTAGGGGTAGCTCATCGTCATGTAGGGGTGATCCCAGTTGCCGCCCACGCCGAGGCGCTTGAACTCCTCGCGCTGGATCTCGATGAACTCCTGGGCGTAGGCGCGGCACGCCTGTCGGATCTCGACCGCGGTCATCTCCCGCTTCTTCGAGCCCAGTTTCTTGTCCACCTGCTGCTCGATGGGGAGGCCGTGGCAGTCCCAGCCCGGGACGTAGGGCGCGTCGAAGCCCATCATCGCGCGGCTCCTCACGACGACGTCCTTCAGGATCTTGTTGAGCGCGTGGCCGATGTGAATGTGGCCGTTGGCGTAGGGCGGCCCGTCGTGCATCACGAAGCGGGGGCGCCCGGCTGCCTGCCGGCGGATCGCGGCCTCGAGCCCGCTCTTGTCCCAGGCCTCGACCTGCGCGGGCTCGCGCCGCGCCAGGTCCGCCTTCATGGGGAAGTCGGTCCTGGGCAGGTTCAGGGTGCTCTTGTAGTCCGGCGCGTCGCTCATGAGACGGCGCAGTTTAGCGTAAGGGGTCGCTCCCGGGCCCGCCGGTCACGAGAGCGACCACGGCCGCCGCGGTGTCGCGGCCGTGGGTGATCGAGACTTCGCAGAGACGCACGCCGAGGGCCCGCGCCCGCTCGAGGGCGTTTCCGTGAAAGGCGAGCAGGGGCTTGCCGCGCGGGTCCCGGCCGACCTCGATGTCGCGGAACGCGAGGCCACGCCATCCGAGCCCGAGCGCCTTCATGGCCGCTTCCTTGGCCGCGAAGCGGCCGGCGACGTGCTCGGCGAAGGCCCGCGGGTGGCGGCGCGCGGTCCGGACTTCTCCCGGGCGGAACACGCGAGCGAGGAACCGCTCTCCGTGGCGCTCGAGGACGCCGGCGATGCGGTCGACCTCGGTCAGGTCGAGGCCGAGGAGCAGGCCCCCGTCGCTCAGGGTCCGTCGCCTTTCAGGCCGAAGAACCGGGCGATCTTGTCACTCAACGACTCGGGCTCGTGGGAAACGATTCCGTCGCCGACGGCGCGCTGGGCGGCCGTGCTGCGGCGCCGCTCGAGAATGACGGCGTCGAGCTTCTCGACGAGCGAAGGGTTGGAGAGGAGGACGGGCGCGAGCGTGGCCTTGTCGATTTCCACGAGGGTCGCCTCGGTGAGCGCGCGCACGGTCGCCAGGCGGGGCGCGCCCGTGAGCAGGCTGATCTCTCCGAAGGCGGCGCCGGGCTCGAGCACCGCGAGCTTCTTCGAGTCCGCGGCGCCTTCCGTGGCCCCGCGCACGGATACGGCTGCCCGGCCCGACGCGATGAGGAACATGGACGACGTGCGGTCGCCTTCGCGAACGACGGTCTCGCCCTCGCCGAAGCGCGACAGGCGGGCGCTCGCGGCCAGGCGCCGCCGCTCGTCCGGCGAAAGCGGCGCGAAGAGGGCGTTCGCATCGATCGCGGCCCGGATCGCGGGCGCGTCGTCGCGGGGGGCAGGGGGCCCGAAGACGAACTGCTGCTGGCGGATGAGGGGATAGGCGAACGCCAGGCCCTCCCGCCCGAGCCGGTACCAGGCGCGCTCGCGCACGCGCGAATCGACCTCGAGGTAGCGGGCGTAGTCGTCGAGCCAGTAGCGCAGCTCATAGTGGACCGAAAAGTCGTGGAACAGGGCGACGTAGGCCACGGGAGCGGGCACGGCCGCCACACCCGGCACGTCCCGGGCCGCGGCCTCGAGCACGTCGCGCGCGCGGTCGGGAGAAGCGTCGTACTCGAGGCCGACACGCAGCGAGCGCGCCATCGGCAGGTGCCCGCGGCGGAACACCTCGAGCCGGTCGCGGCTGGCGACGCTGTTGGGGATGAGCAGCGAGTTGCCCTCCATCGTGCGGACCTTGATCGCGCGCCAGGACAGCTGCTCGACGAGGCCGATCGTTTCGCCCGTGCGGACCATGTCGCCGACCTGGACCGTGCGCTCCATCGCCAGCGCGATTCCGGAAAAGAGATTGCCCAGGGTCTCCTGGAGCGCGAGGCCGAGGACCGCCGTGATGATGGCCGACGTCGTCAGCAGGGCGGGCAGGCTGACCGCGAGGATGACCTTGAAGAGGAGGCCGAGCAGGAATCCGAAGACGAGCAGGCCCACGAGCTGGCGCAGCAGCTCCGGGGCCGGCGCCGCGCGGCGCACGCGATAGCCGAGGTCGAAAAGCGCGAAGTCGATGATGCGCGTCACCAGCAGGGCCGCGGCGAGGCCGACGGCAAAGGCTCCGTAGTCCTTGCCTGCGCGCGAATCGGTCACGGGGACGCCGGCGCGCGACAGGAGCGCGACGAATCCGGCCACGGCGACGAAGAGAAGCAGCGCCGGCAGGATGCGGCGCGCAGCCCCGGAGCTCGCGGTCGACGCCCCGCTCATCGGGCCGCGATCCTCTCGGCCACGCCGCGCGGGTCCGCGCTGGCCTGAAAGAGCCGGATCGCGGCGACGCCGCAGATGCGGTCGCGGTAGGGCTCGAGCTCCGGCAGCCGGGCCTCGTCCACGCCGCCGATCGCGTACACCTCGCAGCCGTGACTCTCCCGCCGGGGCAGCGCCGCGAGCGCGCCGGGTCCGAGCGGCGGGCCGAAAGCCCGCTTCGAGGGAGTGTCGAAGACCGGCCCGATGACGACGAGGTCGGCGCCATTCGAGATCGCCTCTTCGGCCTCGGGCGCCGAGTGCGTCGAGACCCCGATGCGAAAGCCGCGGGGCGTGTTGGCTCGGACCTGCGTCAGCGGGAGCCCGTTGGCGGGAAGGTGCACCCCGGCGGCGCCGGCCGCGAGCGCGATGTCGAAGCGCCGGTGGACGTAGAGCGCAACCGAGGGCCCGAGGCGGGCGCGCGCCTCGCGGGCGCGCGCGAGCAGGACGCGATCGACGGCCGGCGGCTCGCGGAGCTCAACGCTCAGCTCGGGAGCCCCCGCCAGAAGATCGAGGACCCCCGCCAGGTTTTCGTCCCCGATGGCGGCGCGGTCCGTCACGTAAAGGGACTTCATTCGCCCCTGGCCTTCTCCTCGCGGGTCGCCTCGAGCGCTCGCGTGAGGTTTCGCAGGTCGGCGATGCCGGCCGCCAGGTGCACGAGGCCCAGGCCCGACACGAAGCCGCGGAAGAAGCCCGAGCCGAGGATGCCCGGCAACGGGGCGCGGCCCGTCCAGGGACGGAGGAACAGGTACACGCCCACCGTGGTGCAGTAGAAAACGAAGAGGGCGTTTGCGAGCAAGGCAATGACCTTCCGGCTCATGGGAGCCGGCCGTCCGGGGCCGACGTCGGCAGGGTCACTGGGCCGGGATTGTCTCAAAAAAAAGACCGCGCCGGATGGCGCGGTGTGAAGAGGAGGAAACCTCGGAAGAGATTGTGTTATCGGAAGTGCGGCGGCCGACCGGAGGAGCTCGGCGGCGGCGCCGGCCGGGGCGCGGGAGCCGATGGGGGAGGCGCCGAATTCTGGGGGGGCGGCGCGGAGCGGGGCTGCGGCGCTGCCTGCTGCGCCGGCGGGGCCGACGGCCGCGGCGCTTCGCGGGGCACCGGGGCCGAGGAGCCCCGCGGAACCGGCTGCGCCGTCGGACCGCCCGGGTATGCATGCGGCGAGGACTCCCGATACTGCGGAGATCCCCCTTCCGGCGTGTGGCGGCCCGGCACCGATCCCTCGATCACGCGCTGCGCGGGGGGTCGCGACGAGCCGCGCGGGCGCCAGTCTTCGCCGCTTCCGCCGGCGGGGCCCGGCTGAGCGCCGTGGCGCGGGTTTCCGGAACCGGAGTCGGCAGGCGGGGCCGTCTGACTCGAGCCGCCTGCGTTTGACCGCGCGCGCCACTGCTCCCGGCTCTCGTGGCCGCCGGTGCTGGCGTCGGGGTGGCGGCCGGACTCTGCGCCACCCGATCGGGTCCGCCAGGCCTGGGTGGCGTCCGACCGGGGCTCGAGCTGCCGGGCATCGGGCTCGCGCATTTCGGGGCGCGGCGCGTGGCCGCTCGACTCGGGCGGACGGCCCCCTCCACGAATGACGGTCCGTCCCGTCGCGCGATCGGTCTCGATGCGCGTGGTGCTCTCGATGTGAACGCCGCCGCGGCCGTGTTCGACGATCGTGGCGCCGCGGGGAGCGAGGTCGGCTGCGCCGGGGCCGGTCAGGCGGCCATGGTCTGCCACCACGGTCCGTTCGCGCAGGGCTTCCACGCTCGCGCGCGGGAGCACGCGGTCACGGGCCAGCACGGGTTCGAGGTTCCGCTCGGCGGTTCGGTCGGTCGAACGCTCGATGGTTCGGGGGGCCTCCCGGACGTACTCGCGCAGCGATTCCCGGACCCCGATGCCGTTGTGGGAGTTGACGACGATCGGGCGCGAGGAAACGGCGATCCGGCCGCCAAGGCGATCGACCACGCGCGGGCCGGGAACGACCTCGATGCGCCCGCGCGTCGTCCCGAAGCCGTTCGACCCGGTGAAGTTCCACCCGCGCAGGTCCACGCGCCGCGTCGAGAAGTTTCCGTGGAGGGCCAGACCGACCCCGCCGCGCGGGGAGGTCGCATACCCGCCGCTGCGGTAGTACGTGTCCCACCAGGGCGAGTAGCCGCCGTACCAGCCGAGGGGGCACCATCCGACGTAGGAGGGCGTGAACCCCCAGTAGACCCACGCCGGCGAGTAGATGAACCCCGGGCTCCAGCACCAGCTGTTCCATCCGGCGTCGAAGAACCAGTTGCCGTAGTGGTTGGGGTACCAGCCCCAGGGGTCAGACGACCACCAGGTCAGGCCGACGGGCGTGTAGTACCAGCTTCCAGCCGAATAGGGGCTCCAGCCCGCGCCGACGGTGGGGCGCCAGACGTAGCTCGAGTACGTGGAGTTGTAGTCCCAGTTGCCGTACCCGTCGAGCGACGCGACGTCGCCAGCGTATTCCTCGCCGACGTACTGGCTCGACGCGTTCTGCGGGGATTCGTACGTCACCGCGAGGCGGTCCGCCGCCCAGCTGTCGAAACGGTCGTGCGAGAAGTTGCCGCGGGCGATCTCCGGGTCTTCCTGGCCGTGCGCGAGCAGGTAGTTGCCGGCGCGAACCGTGTAAGAGCCGAGCGGGCTGCGCACTTCGACCGAGCCCGCGCGCACGACGACGGCGGTGCCGCGGCGCGGGTCCGCGTTGACGCGCACGCGGGCGCCCGGGTTCGTGTAGACGGTGACGTCTTCCGTGTCGATGCGCGGCACGGCTTTCTCGTCGGGGCCGAGGACGGAGAGGATGACGGACCCTTCCTCGAGAGAGATCGCCGAGACGTCGTCGTCGGACCCCTGCTGCGCGTAGAGCGAGACGAACTGGACCGAAGTGCCTCCGCCCACGTGGAGCACACTGCCCTCGGCCAGGGCGACCTCGGCGCGGCCCGGCTCGTCCGTGCGCAGTTCGTCGCCCGGGGAGATGGGCAGGTTGCGTCGAGCCTCGACGGTGCCATTGAGTCCCGAGACGACAGTCACCTCACCGGAGACCTCGCGGACGTACGAATAGGCGCTCCGGCGATCGGTCTGCGCCACCGCCGCCGCGGCCGCGAGCGCGATCGAAACCGTCAGCATCGTGATCCGTCGGCCGGTCATTTCAGTGTCTCCCGCCTCATTCAGTAGCGAGGCCTGTGCCATCGGGGAGGCTTGCCCGCGGGATAAGAATGTGCTCTAAATCAAGGACTTATGGGTTCGATCGGGCGGAGGGCGCCGGGGTCTCTGTCATGCGCGGGAGACACACGTTGGAGCCCCGAGGACAGGCCGGACGCGCCGTGATTCGCGACATCGTGCGCTACGGGGACCCGCGTCTGACCGCCGGGAACGCCGAGGTCGATGCCGGCAGCGAGGACCTTTCGGGCCTCCTTGCCGAGATGGTTGCGACCTGCCACGCCGCTCCGGGGGTTGGTCTGGCCGCGCCGCAGATCGGCGTGAACCGACGGGTCGCCATCATCGACCTCTCGGTCGGCGCCGATCCGAACGCCGTGATCGTGCTGGTCAACCCGGTCGTGGTCGAGGCCTCCGGCGAGCAGAAGGAGGAGGAGGGCTGCCTCTCCCTCCCGGATCTCGCCGCAAAGGTGGTGCGGCCCGCGCGGGTCCGGGTCCGGGCGGCGGACGCCTCGGGCGCCATGCGGGAGATCGAGGGCACGGGACTTCTCGCCCGAGCCCTCTGCCACGAAACCGATCATCTGAACGGAATGCTCTTCGTGGACCGGCTCCGGGGCTTGAAGCGGGAGATGACCTGGCGAAAGATCCGGCGCGCGAAGGAAAAGGGGATCTGGTGAGTTTCAAGGTCTTCAACACCCTCGGCCGCCGCGTCGTGGACTTCGAGCCGATCGAGGCGGATCACGTCCGGATGTACACCTGTGGACCGACCGTTTACAACGTGGTCCACATCGGCAACCTGCGCACCTTCCTGTGGGAGGACGTGCTGCGGCGGCACCTCCTCGCGCGGGGCTGGCGGGTCACGCAGGTCATGAACCTGACCGACGTGGACGACAAGACGATCCGCGGTGCCGCCGAGGCGAAGCTCTCGCTCAAGGACTTCACCTCGAAGTACGCCGACCTCTTCTTTGCCGACATCGACCGGCTCGGGCTCGAGCGCGCGGAGCGGTACCCGCGCGCGACCGACCACATTCCCGGCATGCTGGAGATCACGGCGAAGCTCCTCGAGCGCGGGCACGCCTACGCATCGGAAGGCTCCGTGTACTTCCGGATCGCGACCTTTCCCGGGTACGGGAAGCTCTCGGGCATCAAGCTCGACGAGGCGCGCCGCGGCGAACGCGTGGCCGACGACGAATACGAGAAAGAGGACGTGAAGGACTTCGTCCTCTGGAAGGCCGCCAAGCCCGGCGAGCCCTCCTGGCCGTCGCCGTGGGGCGAGGGTCGGCCGGGCTGGCACATCGAGTGCTCCGCCATGAGCATGAAGTACCTCGGGGAGCATTTCGACATCCACACGGGCGCCGTGGACAACATCTTCCCTCACCACGAGAACGAGATCGCGCAGAGCGAGGCCGCGACGGGCCAGCCCTTCGTGAACGTGTGGCTCCACGCCGAGCACCTCATCGTGGACGGCGAGAAGATGGCGAAGTCGAAAGGGAACTTTTTCACGCTCGACGACGTCCTGGCCCGCCGTAACGACCCGACGGCGGTGCGGTACCTGCTTCTCTCGGTGCCGTACCGCCGCAAGCTCAATTTCACGTTCGACGCGCTCACGGGCGCGGCGGCCGCGGTGGATCGCATCCGGTCGGCGGCGGCGCGCATGGCCGAGGTCGCCGCGGGTGGCGCGAAGAAGCCGGGCGGCTTTCCGGCCGCCGAGCGCGGCGCGAAGTTCGTCGCGGACTTTCTCGCGGCGATGGACGACGACCTCAACACCTCCGAGGCCCTCGGGACGCTCTTCCCCTACCTGCGCGAGGTGAACGCCGCGATCGACGACGGCTCCCTCGACGCCGCCGGGGCCGCGGCCGCCGCGAGGGCACTCGGGAAAGCGGACTCGGTCCTCGGTCTCCTGCCGGCGTCCGCGGAGGTCCTGCCCGCCGAGATCGAGGCCCGGATCGCCGCACGCCTGGCCGCCCGCAAGCGCCGCGACTTCGCCGAGGCGGACCGCATCCGCGACGAGCTTTCCGGCAAGGGGATCATCCTGGAAGACGGCCCGGCGGGGACGAGGTGGAAGCGGGCGTAGCCTTGACAGCCGGGAGTTGCCGCAGGATGATGACGCCTCGATGAGAAACGTTCGGCTCTCGGGTTGCTGGTGGCGGGGGAAATCCCGGTAGGGCGCAACAACGCCCTGCCGAACGCTTTCGGCCGGGGCAATCCAGAACGACGATAATCGCAACCCCCGGCCCGGATGGGCTCGGGGGTTTTTGATTTATGGACAACGTGCTTCCAATTCCGGCCCGCATCGCCTCGCTCGCGCCCAAGGACGCGGCGGACGCGAAGCGCCTGGTCGCGCGCCTCCCGGCGGGGGCCAACGCAATCGAGTTCCGGATGGACCTGGCGGAGCGGTCGATCCCGGCGGCCGCGCTCCTCGGGCTCGACGCGCGGCCCGCGATCCTGACCTGGCGCTCGCTCGCCGAGGGAGGGGGCTTTTCGGGCTCGGCGGACGAGTATCGGCGTCTCGTCGCCGAGGCCTACGACGCCGGGGCGACGGTGGACGTCGAGCACGCGCGCGGTCTCGTCGCGGAGCGATCGGCCTTCCCGGAGCGGGAGCGGGTTCTCGTGTCCCTCCACTCGCCGTTCTCGCTTCCGGTGGACTGGGAGGAGAAGCTCGCGGCCATGCGGGCCTCCGGCGCGCGGGCGGTCAAGCTCGTTGCCGGCGCGGCGGACCTCGCTGCCGGACTCCGGATCGCCGAGCTCCAGAAGCGCCACGCCGACGGCCGTGTGGCGATCTTTCCGATGGGGCCGGCGAGCGCGCCGGGGCGCGTCCTCTCCGCCCTCTTCGGCGCGGCCCTCGTCTACGGCCCGGTCGAGCGCGACACGGCGCCGGGACAGCTGCCGATCGGCGACCTCCTCGCGATTTACGAAGTCGAGCGCCCGAGGCCGATCGAGGCCCTCTTCGGCGTCGTGGCCGGGAGCACCGCGCGGTCCCTGTCTCCGCGCCTGCACAACGCGCTCTTTCGTTCGCGCGAGCTGCCATACCTCTACCTGCCCCTGCAGATTGACGACTTCGAGCGCGAGAAGCCGCACGAAATCGTTTTCGACCCTCCGTTCCGGGGCTTCGCCGTGACACGGCCCTGGAAGCGCGCCGCCGCGCGCGCCGGCCGCCCCTCGGAAGACGTCCGCCTGATCGGCGCCTCGAACACGCTCGTGCGCGACGAGAGCGGCTGGCGCGCCGAGAACACGGACGTGGACGGCGTCTTCGATCCTCTCGCGGACCATGGAACGGGCGAAGGGCGCAGCGCCGTCGTCGTCGGAGCCGGAGGAGCCGCGCGGGCCGTCGTGGTCGCGGCGCGGCGGCTCGGCTACGAGGTGACCGTCACGGCGCGCCGCGACGCCGAAGCCGATCGGCTCGCCGAGGCGATGCACGTGGACTCGCTCGCCTGGGCCGACCTGGCCGCGACCGAGGCGGATCTCTACGTCAACGCCACTCCGGTCGGCTGGGGTGACGACGAGCCCTCGGCAATTCCGCCGTCGCTCTTCGACGCGCGGCCTCTCGTCTTCGACTGCGTCTACCGGCGCGACGGCAGGGAGACGGCGACGATCCGCGCGGCGCGCGCGGCCAGGTGTCCGACGGTCGAGGGCCTCCAGATGTTCGCGGTGCAGGCGGTGCGGCAGTCCCAGCTCTTCGGCGTCGAGGGCGCGACGACCGACGAGGTGCTCGGCATCCTGCGCGAGGGCTTCGCCTCGTGAAAGCCGGAGAGCGCGAGCGCTTTCTCGCCCGGTCGCGGGCCGGCCACTGCGTGCCCGTGGCACGCGTCTTCCCGTCGGACCTGCTGACGCCGGTGATGCTCTTCTCGCGGATGCGGGCGCCGGGCGCGGAGTCCTTCCTTCTCGAGAGCGTCGAGGGCGGCGAGTCGGTCGCCCGCTACACATTCCTCGGAACACGGCCGGCCGCGCGCTGGGAGCTGCGCGGGGGAGTGGCCCACCTCGAGCGCGACGGGCGCAGCACCCGAACGGCCGGAATGCCACTGCAGGCTCTCGAGAAACTCGTGCGCCAGGGTCCCTTCGTGCCGGACTCGGACCTGCCGCCGCTGGCGGCCGGGGCCGTGGGCTTTCTCTCGTACGACGCCGTGCGCCTCTTCGAGGAGATCCCCGACCGACACGCGGCCGAGGGTGCGATTCCCGACGCTCTTTTCCTCGTCTTCGACGCGGTCGTGGCGTTCGACCACCCCCGCCAGCGCCTGCTCCTGTTGACGACCCTCGATCTGACCGACGACGGCGACGCGGGTGCCGAGGTCGACCGCGCGATCGCCAGGCTCGACCGGCTGGAGGCGAACACCCTCGGCCGGGATGCGATGCCGCCCCGGGCTCGCGCGGGGGCGGCGAGCGGGGGCTTCACGCCGGTCGTGCCGAAGGAGCGTTTCCTCGAGGCCATCGGCGTGATCAAGGAAGCCATCGCGTCCGGCGAGGTGTACCAGTGCGTGCTCTCGCAGCGCTGGACGGCGCGCCTCGAAATCGATCCGTTCGACGTGTACCGCGCGCTGCGCGCGCTCAATCCGTCGCCGTACCTGTACTACCTCGAGTCGCGCGAGGCCACCGTCCTCGGCTCTTCCCCCGAGATGCTGGTGCGCTGCCGGGATCGTCTCGTCGAGACGCGCCCGATCGCCGGGACCGTGCCCCGCGGCGCCACGCCCGAGGCCGACGCGCTTCTCGCGGCGGCGCTGCTTGCGGACCCGAAGGAGCGTGCGGAGCACGTCATGCTCGTGGACCTCGCGCGCAACGACCTCGGCCGCGTCTGCGCCACCGGGAGCGTCTCGGTCGCCCGCTACGCCGAGGTGGAAAAGTTCTCCCACGTCCAGCACCTCGTGTCGGAGGTGCGCGGTCTTCTGGCGCCGGGCAAGACCGCGGCCGACGCGCTGGCCGCCTGCTTTCCGGCCGGGACGCTGACGGGCGCGCCGAAGATCCGCGCGATGGAGCTCATCGACGGCCTCGAGGCGTGTCGCCGGGGCGTTTACGGCGGCGCGGTCGGATACTTCGACGCGGCCGGCAACTGCGACATGGCCATCGCGATCCGGACCGCGATCGTCGAGAAAGGCCTCTGGAGGATCCAGGCCGGCGCCGGCATCGTGGCCGACTCCGTCCCCGAGAACGAGTATGCCGAAGCCGAGACCAAGGCCGCCGCGCTCTTGCGCGCCCTCGATCTGGCCCGCGAGTGGTTCGCATGATCTTCGTCGTCGACAACTACGACTCGTTCACCTACAACCTGGTGCAGGCGCTCGGGAAGCTCGACGACTGCGTGGACGTCGCCCGCAACGACCGGTTCGATCCGGTGGCGGTCGCCGCATCGAAACCGCGGGCGGTCGTGATCTCGCCTGGCCCGGGGCGGCCCGAGGCGGCCGGCCGCTCGCTCGCGATGATCGGCGAGGCGGAGCGAGCTGGAATTCCGCTGCTCGGAGTGTGTCTCGGGCACCAGGCGATCGCGGCGTTTCACGGCGGTGCGGTCGTGCGGGCGCCCGCGCCGCGGCATGGCAAGAGCTCGGCGGTGACGCACGACGGCTCGCCGCTTTTCGAGGGGATTCCCAGCCCCTTCGAGGCCGGCCGCTACCATTCGCTCGTCGTGCGCGAGGAGGGGCTTCCCGGCGAGCTGACCGTGACGGCGAGGAGCGACGACGGCCTCGTCATGGCCCTTGCGCACCGTTCGAAGGCGGTCTACGGCGTCCAGTTTCATCCAGAGTCGGTGATGACCCCCGAGGGAGAACGGCTCCTCGCGAATTTCCTGGGGACTGCAAGATGACGTCCGTGACCGTGGACGCGTTGCGGATCGTGGCGGCCCGAAAGCCGCTGCCGCGCCCGCTCGCCGAGGCCGCGTTCGGCGAACTGATGGACGGACGGGCCACCGACGCCCAGAAGCGCGAGATGCTGCTCGGGATCGCCACGCGGGGCGAGACCGCCGACGAGATCGCCGGCGCGGTTGCGGCCCTGCGCCGGCGAATGCGCCGCGTCGAGAGCCGAAGGACGCCGCTGCTCGACACGTGCGGGCCGGGCGGGCTCGGGCGGGACCTCTTCAACGTCTCGACGGCCGCGGCGGTCGTCGCATCCGGCGCCGGCGCCGCGGTCGCCAAGCACGGCAACCGCTCCATCTCCTCGCGCGTGGGCTCGGCCGACATCCTCGAAGCGAGCGGCGTGCGTGTGGACCTCGAGCCCTCCGCGGCGGGCCGCGTGCTCGACGAAGTGGGGCTCGCGTTCCTCTTCGCTCCGAGTTTTCACCCGGCGATGCGGGAGCTCGCAGCGGTGCGGCGCGAGCTCGGCATCCGGACCATCTTCAACGTGCTCGGGCCCCTCGCGAACCCGGCCGGTGCCACGCGGCAACTGATCGGCGTGGGGCGGCCGGAGCTCGTGGCCCTGCTCGCCGAGGCCCTCGTCGCGCTCGGGTGCGAACGCGCCATCGTGTTCCATTCGGAGGTCGGCCTCGACGAGCTCGTGCCCGGATCACCGGCCGCGGGTGTTGAGGTCTTCGACGGCAGGACGCGGCCGTGGAGATTCGATCCGTCGGACCTGCCGCAGGCTCCGGTTTCCGTCGCGGATCTGAAGGGCGGCGACGCCGCCGAGAACGCGCGGATGCTGGCGCGGCTGCTCGACGGGGAGTCCGGTCCGAGGCGGGAGGCGGTTCTTGTAAACGCCGCGGTCGCCCTCGTCGTCGAGGGGCGCGCGGCGGGTGTGCGCGAGGGCTACGAGCGGGCCGTGACCTCCCTCGACGGCGGTGCGGCGGGCCGGGGTTTCGAGAGGTTGAAGGAGGCCTCGCGCGCGGCATGAGCGACGTTCTGACGCAGATTCTTGCCTCGAAGCGAACCCGCCTTTCGCGAGGGGAGTTCGCATCGCGCGGGGTCGCGGCGCGCGCGAGCGACGGCGCCGCCTTTCTCGCGTCGCTCCGGGCGCCCGGCACCCGGATCATCGCCGAGTTCAAGGCGAGTTCGCCTTCGGCGGGCCAGATCCTGACGAGCCCCGAAACGAAGGTGGAGAGCTTCGCCCTGTTCTACCGGCGCGGCCATGCCGCCGCCATCTCGGTCGTGACGGAAGAGGACCACTTTGCCGGCGACCCCGGCTGGCTGCCGCGGCTCAAGGCGATGTCGGGGCTGCCGGTTCTCATGAAGGACTTCGTCTTCGACGAGCGCCAGCTCGACTTCGCCGTCTCTCTCGGCGCCGACGCGGTGCTTCTCATCGTGCGCGCCCTCGGCCAGAGGGATCTCGCCCTGCTGCGGGCGGCGGCGCGGGAGCGCGGGCTCGCGGCCGTCGTCGAAGCGCACGGAGCGCTCGAGATCCGGCAGGCCGCGGCCGTCCTGCCGGACGTCATCGGCGTCAACGCACGCGACCTCGGGACCTTTCGGACGGACGTGGGCTCGATCGAGGCGATGGCCCGGGAGATTCCGGCCGGGCCCGTGCGGCTGGCCGAGAGCGGCATCCGGAGCCGGGAGGACATCACACGGCTGGCGGCCGCGGGGTTCGACGCGTTTCTGGTCGGCGAGACGCTGCTGCGGGCCGACGACCCGGAGGAAGAGCTTCGGAGTTTGCGCGGATGACGGCCGTCAAGATCTGCGGCCTCACGCGGGCCGAGGACGTCGTGGCCGCCTGCGGGCTCGGTGCGGCTTACGTCGGCTTCAACTTCGCGGCCGCCTCGCCGCGGCGCACCACGCCCTCCTTCGCGCGCGAGCTCGCCGCGGCCTGCGCGCCGGGAGTGCTCAAGGTGGGCGTTTTCGCGGACGAGGACGCATCCGCGATCGCCGCCGCGGTCGAAGCGGCCGGCCTCGATCTCGTGCAGCTCCATCGCCGGCTGACCGAGGAGGACGTGGTCCTGGCGCCGGTCCCGGTGATCGCGGTCGCCCGTTTCTCGGGCGGCGGCTTCGCCGTGCCGCGCCGCGAAATCCTGGTGCGCTGCCACGCCGTGCTCTTCGATCCGAGCGAGGGGGAGGGAACGCCGATCGACCCGACGCGCGTGGAGGAGGCGAGTTGGCCCGTGCCCGCGCTCGTGGCAGGGGGTCTGACCCCCGAGACCGTGGGTGCGGTGATCCGGAGGCTGCGGCCGGCAGGGGTGGACGTCGCTTCGGGCGTCGAAAGCGCGCCCGGCGTGAAGGACCGCGGCATGCTCGAGAGGTTCTTTGCCGCCGTGAGGGAGGCCGATGCGCAAGCAGGGTAGGGGCAGGCGCGGTTACTTCGGCGAGTATGGCGGCCAGTTTGCGCCCGAGACGCTGATGGCGCCGCTCGAGGAGCTCGAGAGGGCCTTCGCCAGGTGGGGTCCCGACCGGAAATTCCGCGCCGAGCTCTCCGAGTTGCGCAAGAGCTACGCGGGGCGCCCGACGCCGCTGACCTTCGCGAACCGCCTGAGCGAGCGCTGCGGGGGAGCGCGCATTGCCTTGAAGCGCGAGGACCTTCTCCACACGGGCGCCCACAAGCTCAACAACGCACTCGGGCAGGTGCTCCTCGCAAAGAGGATGCGCAAGGCGCGCGTCGTGGCCGAGACGGGGGCGGGTCAGCATGGCGTCGCCACGGCCGCCGCCGCCGCGAAGCTCGGGATCCCGTGCCGTGTGTACATGGGCGTGACGGACATGGCGCGGCAGGCCCCAAACGTCGCGCGGATGCGGCTGCTCGGCGCCGAGGTCGTCGGCGTGGACGCGGGCTCGAAGACTCTGAAGGACGCGATCAACGAGGCCATGCGCGACTGGACCGAGAACGTCGCGACGACGCACTACGTTCTCGGCTCCGCGCTCGGGCCGCATCCCTACCCCTCGATGGTCCGGCAGTTCCAGTCGGTGATCGGCAGGGAGGCGCGGGCGCAGATGCGCAGGCTCGCGGGAAAGGACCCGCGCGCGGCCGTCGCGTGCGTGGGCGGGGGCTCGAACGCGATCGGCCTCTTCTCGGCGTACCTCTCGTCCCGCGTCGTGCTCTACGGCGTCGAGGCGGGCGGCCGCGGCTCGGGCCCAGGCCAGCATGCCGCGCGATTTTCGGGCGGCGCGGTCGGCGTGCTGCACGGGACCCGCACGATGCTGCTCCAGGACGAGGCCGGCCAGGTTCTGCCGACGCACTCGGTTTCGGCCGGGCTCGACTATCCCGCCGTGGGCCCGGAGCACGCGAGTCTCCACGACGCAGGACGCGTGACGTACGTGAAGGTCTCGGACGCAGAGGCGCTCGACGCCTTCGCGCTGCTGTGCGAGACCGAGGGCATCCTCCCGGCGCTCGAGTCGGCCCACGCGGTTGCCTTCGCGGCAGAGCTCGCCCGCAAACTCCCGCGCGCGGCGTGGATCCTCGTCAACCTCTCGGGTCGGGGAGACAAGGACCTCGACGAGTACCTGCGCGCCCGAAGCGCTGGTCCAGCGTGACCAGGATCACCGAGGCGTTTTCCAGGGCGAAGGCCGAGGGGCGCGCGGCTTTCGTGGCCTACATCACGGCCGGCGACCCTTCGCCGGAGGCCACGGTCAGCCTCGCGCGCGCCCTCGACCGGGCCGGAGCGGACGTCCTCGAGCTCGGCGTGCCCTTCTCGGACCCGATCGCCGACGGCCCCGTCCTCCAGCGCTCGGCTTCCCGCGCGATCCAGGCCGGTACGACGCTCGAAACCGTGTTCGAGATCGCGCGGCGGATCCGCAGGGAAACCGGCCTCGCGCTCGTCCTCTTCTCGTACCTGAACCCGCTCCTGCGCCGGGGCGTCGCCCGCGCGGCGCGCGAGGCGCGAGAG
>Ga0209048_10000712_pt1 | contig 35176 bp, 34 predicted proteins | sample FrelakmetCRP12CR_FD_187146 | JGI IMG/M metagenome (GOLD analysis project Ga0209048, IMG submission 187146) | Freshwater lake sediment microbial communities from the University of Notre Dame, USA, for methane emissions studies - CRP12 CR (SPAdes)... | ecosystem: Environmental > Aquatic >...
GGCCGCTTCGGCCGACGGCGCCCTCTACGACGCCGAGTCCGAGCGGGCCTTCTATCGCGGCTCGTTCTATTCCGCGATCGCCGAATTCGCCAGCCACTGGCTGGACCAGCAGGGCGTCATCGAGAAAGCCGAGAAGTTCGGCGCCGGAATCGCCGACCCGGCACCGGGCGCAGCCACTCAGTTGAAGGCCTGGATTCTGGAGCGCGTGGCCCTTGATCGCCGGGCCGAATCCATAGAGAACGCGGCCGAGACGCTCGATGCCTGGAATGCGATCGGCCAGTGGCCCGTGGAGCAGGTCGTCAAGAGGGTCCGGTACCGAAGCAACTCGGGGACCGATCCGGTCCGGCGGGCCATGTTGAGAGTCCTCTTTCGCCGCCTCGACACGCGCCCTGGCGGACTTTCCGTTGCCGCGACCGAGGCGCGGTACCAGCTCGGAGACCTCGTGCTCGGAGACCGCTATGCCGCGGCTCTCGCGCGTGAAGAGCCGGTGGACGGCGGTGACATCGTGATCCGGTACGCCGGCTGGGCGAAGGACGAGAAACGGCTGCGGGAGTTTGCCGCCGACCACCGGTTGTCCGGCCTCAACCGGGCGTTCGCCCTCGGGCTCCTGCAGGGGCTCGGGAAGGCCGAGCCGGCCTTCCTCGAAGCCCGGTACCGCGAGCTCATGGCGGAGCGGCCCGAGGAAACCTCCGTGCTCGACGCCTGCGTGGGTGTCTACCAGAAGGCGGGCGACGTCGCCGGCGGCGAGGCTGCGATCGCGGGCTGGCTCGCCCGGCGCCCGACGAAGAGCCGAGACCTTCAATGGGCGCACGTCGCGACTCTTCGCGCCGGCCTCTATGGTTCGAAGAAGCGCTGGCGCGAGGCTTGGAACGCGATCGAGCCGGCGCTGGACAGCTGGAAGGGAGAGGTCCTCGAAACCGCGGCATGGATCCTCGAGGGGCAGGGCAAGTTGGATGACGCGCTCGAGATGGCCCGCCGCACCGACCAGCGGTATCCGAACTCGCACGGCGTGATCGAGATGATCGCGCGGATCCTCTGGCGCCAGGGAAAGTACGCGGAGGCGGCCGAGAGCCTCGCCTCGTCCCGCGGCCTCCAGCAGTCGGACTGGGACTTTGGACTTGCCGACGGATTCGCTACGGTGTTCGCCGATGCCGATCCGCACCAGGCGCAGAACGCCTTCATGGCCCTGCGCGATCGTAAGGTCGACACCCGCTTCCTGACCCCGCTGGCCCGGGGCCTCGGCGCGAAGGGCAACCACAAGCTGGCGTTCGCGCTGCTGACGCAGCTTCCGGCCACGCGCAGCTCCACGGATTCGGCGATCGCGATCTGGGCCCACGACCAGCTCGAGCAGGCGGAGGGAAAGGCCGCGGCCGCCGAGTGGCTTCGCAAGTCCACCCGCGCCCCGCACGAGCTGGCCCTCATCGCCTACCAGTTTCAGCGCTACGACATTCTCTGGGAGCCGTTGGAGGATCCGGCGCGGCGCAAGAAGGAGGACGAGATGGGACTGCTCCGCGTTGCCGCCCTCATCTCGACCGGGTCGCCGAAGGACGCGCGCTGGGACGAACTCGTCCGCTACTTCGGGCAGCGCGACGGCAAGGACTGGATTCCCTATGCCCGCTACCTTTTGGGCAGCGGCGACCAACCGCAATTCTTGGAGGAGCCCGCCAGGGAGCCGGACATCACGACGGTCGCGTGGGTCGCGGCCCTGAAGGCCATGTCCGAGGGCCGCTATGCCGAGGCGTCGGACTGGTTCGAGGTCGCCGTCGAGACGGACCAGGTCAAGGTTCCGCCCCAGGCCTGGGCCTTCGAGCAGCTCCAGCGCTGGCGCAGCCGGGAGAAGCTCCTCGCGGCGTTCACGCCCGAGGACGCCTTCGTCGTTTCACCGCGCTGACCGCGCGGCGTCGGGAGTCGGAGCGCGACCCGCTGTCAGGAGGCGCTTCGCGAACGGGCGCACGAGGCGGCCGAGGACGCTGCCGGCAGCCAGGCCGGCGTTGAGGGTTCGCAGCCGCCGCACCTGCTCGATTGCGAGGTAGAGGGCCGGCAGCGACCACAGGATCTCGCCGACGACGCCGTCCGGTTGGGAAAGCGCGGCCAACGAGAAGACCGTGTTCAACACCGCCGCGGCGAGAAGAACGGCCGCGGTCTTTCGTCCCCATCGGATCGCATCGAACCCGAAGCGCAGGACGAGCGTCTCCTGCTCGGCGCAGGAAAGCAGGGCGAGGACGGGCTCGAGGACGTGGAAATTGTCGCGGTCGCGCGCGTCCGCTTCGCCTGGCGGCAACGCTTCGGGCCAGATCTTCGCCGCGGCCGCGCGCTGCGGTTTTCGCGCGGCGCGCGAGACGGCCAGGGCGAGGGCCGCGGCCAGTGTCCCCATGGGCTCTCCCGCGCCGATGGCGCTGGCCAGGCGCAGGGCCGACTCGCCGAAGAGATAGACCGCGACGGCGGCAGGCGGAGCGAGCCAGAGCGGAAGCGACAGCGTAGCGCCCGTCATGCCGATCAGGACGCCGAAGATGCCGAGGAAGCCGACGACGAAGAGGGGAGTCGCCGAAGCCACCGTCATCAGGATCGCCGGCGCGCCGAAGTCGCGCTCCATCTTCTTCTGGATCTCTCCCGGCAGCAGTCCCGCGAACGGCGCGAAGAGGATGGACAGGCGCCGTTTCGCGACGTCGTGGCGCCGGTCCCGCTGCTCGGCCTTGCGGATCTCCTCCGAGACCGCGTCGTAACGCTCCATGCGGCGAATGGCGTGTCCCTCCTCCCATGGCGCCAGCCCGTACCGCATCCCGCCGTCGGCTCCCGGGATCGCGTCGCGGACCTCGTACAGGCGCCCCTCCCACTCGACCGCCGTTCCCGGGTGCTCCGAGACGGTCAGCGTGCGCGCCGCGCGCGGGGTCCAGGATTTCGACAGCGGGCAGATGAGGACGATCACGCCGTCGGGCCCGGCTTCGACCCGGTCGGCGCCGAAGGGCGCGGGCGGCGGGGATGTGATGATGGCCCGAGCTTACATCCGGACGCCGGCTTCTCCCCGCGGCGGTGTTGGGTGTAGCGTTAGGCGATGGCGCGCGGCTGGGGCAAGAGCGAAGAGGACGTCGGAGCCGACAAGGAGCACGCGCGCGAGGCGGCCGAGAAGGCCGCGGCCCGCCCGTCACGCGCCCTCGCCGACGAGATGGCGCGCCGGCGATCGCTCGAGCTCTCCCTCGCCCGGGTCGAAGACCTCCTCGGCAAGACCGATAACCCCGGGCGCAAGACGGCCCTCGAGACGGCCCGCGCCGAGCTGCTGGAGCGGCTGGCGGCGAGCCCGGTTCCCGCGGCGCCGCGATGAGGGTCGCGACCTGGAACGTGAACGGGATCCGCGCCCGCGAATCCCAGGTGCGGGACTGGATCGCGCGGGACCGGCCCGACGCCGTTTGCCTGCAGGAAATCAAGGCGAAGCCGGAACAGATCCCGGGGATGCTCTTCGAGGCGGAGGGCTACTGGTGCTACTGGCACGGCGCGGGCGGCTACTCCGGCGTCGCGCTGCACGTCCGCAAGGAGCTCTGCCCGGAGCGGCCCGCGTTCCACCACCCCGAGTTCGACCACGAGACGCGCATCGTCACGGCCGACATCGGCAGCCTGACGATCGCCTCCGTCTACGTTCCGAACGGCGGCAAGGACTTTCCGGCCAAGCTGCGCTTCCTCGAGGCGCTCGAGGGCTACGCGGGGCAGCTTCGCGCCTCCGGGCGGGAGCTTCTCGTGTGCGGCGACCTGAACGTCGCCCGCACGGACCGGGACGTCCACCCGAGGGAGCGCAAGGCCGGCACGATCGGGCAGCGCGAAGACGAGCGCGCCCTCTTCGAGAAGATGATGGCGCACGGCCTCGTGGACGTCGGCCGGGCGCTCGATCCGGACAACGAGGGCCTCTTCACGTGGTGGCCGCCCTGGCGCAACATGCGGCAGCGCAACATGGGGTGGAGGATCGATTTCATCCTCGCGAGCGAGGCGCTGGCGAAACGGGCGAAGGCCTGTGTCGTGCGCGCAGACGTCGGCACGAGCGACCACGCGCCGGTCGTCGCGGACTTCGACGCGGCCTGAGAACGCCGCCGTCGGCTCTTTCGGTAGTATCTACGCCGATCGCGCGGGCCCGCGATCAAGAGGAGGGTATTCGGTGCTGAAACATCGCGTCGTTCTCCTGACGGGACCGTTGCTGCTGGCTGGCGCGATGGCCGCGTTCCCGGCGGATAACCCCCGAATCACGCAGGTCGAAAACGGCCTTCGGCCGCCGGTGCTGCTCGAGGGCGACAAGACCTGGTCCCTCGAGGAGCGGATGAAGCACTACGGGGTCAACGGCGTCAGCATCGCCGTGATCCGCGACTCGAAGATCGAGTGGGCCAAAGGCTACGGCCTCGCCGATGCCGAGACGAAGCAGCCCGTGACGCCCGCGACCCTCTTTCAGGCGGGCTCGATCAGCAAGCCCGTCGCCGCCATGGGAGCGCTCGCCCTCGTCCAGGACGGAAAGCTCACGCTCCAGGGCGACATCAATCAGTTCCTGAAGTCGTGGAAGGTCCCCTCCAACGCGCACACGACAAAGACGCCCGTGACCCTCGAAGAGCTGCTCTCGCACACGGCGGGCCTCACGGTGCACGGCTTCCCCGGCTACGCCGCGGGCGCGCCCGTTCCGACGGTGCCGCAGGTGCTCGACGGCGCCCCGCCCGCGAACACCGCGCCGGTCCGCGTGGACCTCGACCCGGGAACGGAGTACAGCTACTCGGGCGGCGGCTACACGATCGCGCAGCTCGCGATGACGGACGTCACGGGCCAGGCGTTTCCGGCCCTGATGCAGAAGCTCGTGCTGGGGCCCCTCGGGATGAAGGAGAGCACCTACGAGCAGCCGTTGCCCGCCAACCTCGTCGGCGCGGCGGCCGCGGGCTACTCCAGCGACGAGAAGCCGGTCGTGGGCAAGCGCCACGTCTATCCCGAGATGGCGGCGGCCGGGCTGTGGACCACCGCGTCGGACCTCGCGCGCTTTGCGATCGGGATGCAGAAGATGCTGGGCGGCGGCAAGGGACCGCTCACGAAGGCCTCCGCCGAGAACATGGTCACGCCGCGCCGGGACGACTACGGGCTCGGATTCGGAATCCGCGACGAGAGCGGATCGAAATATTTCATGCACGGCGGAGCCGACGAGGGATTCCAGGCCGAGCTCATCGCCAGCGAGAATCGCGGCTACGGCGCGATCGTGATGACCAACTCCGACTCGGGGCACTTCCTGATGGACGAGATCCTGAGCGCGATCGCCGCCGCGTACTACTGGGAGGGCTACCAGATCGAGCCGATGGCGATCGCGAAGCTCTCGCCCGAAACGCTCTCCACCTTCACCGGGAGGTACCGGCTCGATCCCGACACGATCCTCGTCGTCGCGCCCGCGGGCGGCGGCCTCGAAGTGAAGGTGGCGCTCGGCGAGGGCTTCACGCTCGTGCCGGTCTCGGCGCAGGCTTTCGTGCGGCGCGACCAGGAGACGCGGTACACGTTCGGCCGGCGTCCGGACGGCGGCGCCCAGCTCGTCGTCTCGGAGAAGGGGAAGGACGCCATCACCGCGCCCCGTGTCGACAAGGCGATGCGCGTTCCGGCCGAAGACCTCCAGGACGGGCGGCTCGACGAAGCCGTGGCCGGCTATCGGAAGCTCAAGGAGTCGAACCCCTCGGACCCCGCCGTGGCCGAGCAGCGCTTCAACCGGACCGGGTACCAGTATCTCCAGAAGAAGGACTATGCGAGGGCGATCGCCGTCTTCCGGTTGAACACGCAGCTCTATCCCGACTCGGCGAACACCTACGACAGCCTCGGCGAGGCGCTCGAGGGCAGCGGCGACAAGGCCGGGGCGATCGCGATGTACCGGAAGACGCTGGAGGTCGCGGCGAAACACGGCGAGGCCGGGCAGAACGGCGACGCGAAGGCCCACGCGGAGGCCCGCCTGAAGGAGCTCGGCACGGCGCCGTAGGGGAGGCGCTGGTCGAGTTCAGGCGCCGTTTGCAGCCGCTGAGATCGCCGGCATGATCCCGCTCGAGGACATTCGCGCGGCGGCGGCCCGGCTCGCCGGACGCGTGCACCGGACGCCGCTGCTGTCGTCGGCGCAGCTGGCCGGGCGCGCCGGCGGGCGGATGTGGTTGAAGTGCGAGAGCTTCCAGAAGACGGGATCCTTCAAGGCGCGCGGCGCGCTCAACAAGGTCCTCTCGCTCTCGGAGGCGGAGCGCGCGCGCGGTCTCGTGACCGTCTCGGCCGGCAATCACGCCGCCGCCGTCGCCTGGGCGGCCCGCGCCGCTCGATGCTCGGCCGTCGTCGTGATGCCCACCGACGCTCCGCGGTCGAAGATCGAGGCGGTCCGGGGCTATGGTGCCGAGATCGTCTTTCACGCGGACCGGCCAACCCTCTTCGATAAGCTGAACGAAGTCCGTGACGCGCGCGGTCTCACCTTCGTTCACCCGTTCGATGACCCGGTCCTGCTCGCGGGCGCGGGGACGGCAGGGCTCGAGATCTGCGAAGACCTCCCGGACGTCGGCCTGGTCGTCGTGCCGGTCGGGGGCGGAGGCCTCCTCTCCGGCGTCGCCTCGGCCGTGAAGCAGGCGCGGCCCGGCGCGTGCCTCGTGGCCGTCGAGCTCGAGGCCGGCCCGGGTCTTGGGCCCGCGCTCGCGGCCGGAAAACCTGTTCCGGCGCCGCGGCCCCCGACGTTGGCCGACGGGATGACGCCGCCCTTCGTCGGCGCGCTCGCGGTCGAGATTGCCCGAGAGGCCGTGGCCGAGATCGTCACCGTCACCGAGGCGGAGATCATCGAGGGTATGCGCTTCCTCATGACACGCGCGAAGCTCTACGTCGAGGGCTCGGGGGCCGCAGCGACCGCGGCCCTTCTCGCCGGAAAGATCCGCGTCCCGCCCGGAGCAAGCGTCGCCGTTCTGGTTTCGGGCGGCAACGTGGACCTCGAGCGGCTCGCGGCGCTCGTTTAGGGGTCAACCCTGCACATATCCGATCAAGCAGCAACCTCGCTCGCGCGGTACTTCTGCGTGGCGTATCCGACGATGGCGCCGACGAGGGCCCCGGGAAGCATGATCTCGAGGTAGTAGTGCTTCCCGTTCGGGTCCGGGAACGCCGCGACGATCCCGGCCAGGATGAGCCCGACGGCGAGGCCGAACACGACGCCGAGCGGCAGCGAGGTCACCTTGCGGGCGAAAAACCCGATCGTGAGCCCCGCGACGAGGCCCTTGAAGGTCGAGCCGATCACGATGCCGAGCAGCTGGCTGCGGACCTCCGGCGTGAAGTACGCCGTGAGGCCGTCGAAGATTCCGAGAACTCCGCCGAGCAGGAGACCAAAAATCGGTTTGCTCATCGTTCCTCCACCCCACTATTCAACGTTTCCGTCAGATCCTTTAGCGCCGGCCATACAGGATCAGGACGGCGCGCAGGACGACGTAGGCGAGGACGATGAGAACCGGCGTCCGGTAGCGCGCGAAGAAGCGGCGCGCGCGCTCGAGGGCGCCTTCGCGATGGGCGAGGACGCGGTCCCCGTCGAGAAACCGCGCGACCTCGGCCGAGAGGTCTTCGGCCGTGGCATAGCGGTCGCCAGGCTCGACCGCCATGGCGCGGAGGACGATCGCCTCGAGTGCCGGAGCGATCTTCGGATCGAGCCGGCGCGGTGGCTCCGGCTCGGCGCGCGCGTCGCCCCGGGCCCGGCGCTCGGCGGCCGGCCCCTCGAACGGCGCGCGGCCGGTGAGGAGGAAGTACAGGATGGCTCCGAGGGCGTAGACGTCCGCCGGCCTGCCGGTGCGCCCGGCCTCGCCGCCGGCCTGCTCGGGCGCCATGTAGGCGAGGGTGCCGATGACCGCTCCGACCGCCGTCGCCGCGGTCGCCGCCAGCGGCGCGCCGTCCGACGCGGGCGCTCGCGCGCCGCCGTCGAGGGCTTTCGCGACGCCCCAGTCCATGACGAGGACCTCGCCGAACGGGCCGACCATGACGTTCTCGGGCTTCAGGTCGCGGTGCACGACGCCGCGCGCATGGGCGAAGGCGACCGCTTCGCAGATGCGCTCAAAGGCACGCAGCCGCTCGGGCAGCGGCATGCCGGGCGCGAGCTCGTCGAGGCGTCTTCCGTCCACGCGCTTCATCGCGTAGAAGATCCGGCCATCGGGCAGCGACCCCGCGTCGTGGACCGGGACGATGCCGGGATGTTCGAGACGCGCGAGGACCCGCGCTTCGTTCCACATCCGCTCGGCGGCGCCCGGCCGCGCGGCGGCGGTCGCGACGACCTTCAGGGCCACGCGGCGCCCGAGGACCGTGTCCTCGGCCAGATACACGGTCCCCATCCCGCCGTGGCCGAGCTCCTCGAGGAGCCGGTACTTCGTCTCGCCGAGGTCCGGCCATTCGGCCACGCGGCGCAGGTGCCGCACGGTGCTGTCCGAGAGCCACCTCACGGCGACGGTACCCCGAGAAGGCTCCGCGCCTCTTCGCGAAACTCGTGGTCGCTGGCCGTGATCTCCCGCAGGGTCTCGAGGACGATGCGGCGGAACTCGCGCCGCGCGAAGGCAAGGAAGTTCGTGACCTGGGTGACGGGCAGGTGCATCTGCTCGGCGAGCTTTTCGTACGTGAGCGTCTCGTCGGGATCCCGGTCGAGCTCGTAGCGCTCGAAGATCAGAAACGGCAGGTCCTTGCCGCGCAGCGCGCACTCCTCGCGCAGCTTGTCGACGGCGAGGCCGAAGAGGTTGCGCACGAACTCGTCGTGGAAGGACTGCTCGGGCGTGCGGCCGCCGGCCGGCTCCGCGCGGGCGAGCTCTCCCTCGGCGCCGTCGAAGTCGAGCGAGAGGACCGGAGCGTCCGGAGAACGCTTCTGCCGGGTCGCCGCCTTCCTTTCGTTGGCGACGTAGCGGTCGAGGCAGGTCCGGAGGTAGGTGCGGAAACTTCCCTTCTCCGGGTCGTACGCCGCGAAGAACTCTTTCTCGAGGGCGCGCGCGAAGAAGCCCTGCGTCAGGTCCTTCGCGTCCTCGTTGGACTCGCGGTAGCGGATGCGCAGGTACTTGTAGACCGGCTTCCAGTAGGCGGCGAGCACAACGGCGAGGCCGCGCTCGCGCTCCACGGGGTGGGGGCTCTGCGCCGCGAGAACGGCCGAGGGGCGGGTCGAGGGAAACTTGCCCGAGCCCTCGCCGATGTCGGTGTCGCTTTCCATGGTGCCGGTATATCGTACGGGTGTGACGCCGGAAGCGACAGCGGTGGCTGCTGCGAATCTCGCTTTCTACCGCGCTCTCGAGGCCCGCGACCTCGATTCCATGGCGTCCGTCTGGCATCACGACGAGGCCGTCAGCTGCGTCCACCCGGGCTGGCATCGGCTCGATGGCTGGGACGAGGTCGAGCGGTCCTGGGCCAACATTTTCGCCAATTCGCGGCCCTGGGCCGTCGCCTGTGAGGACATCCGCATCGCGCTCGCTGGCGACCTCGCCTGGGTCACCTGCGTCGAGGTCATCGTCCCCTTCGGGGCCGACGAGGAGTCGGAGGCCGCCCGCATGCAGGCGACCAACCTGTTCGGCCGCGTCGAAGGAGAATGGCGGCTCGTCCACCACCACGCCTCGCCGACCCCGTCGGGAGAAGGGCTGGCGGACGAGCCGGTGAACTAGTAGCGTGGTGGGCTTGGGCTGCGGGCCCTCGGCTGGCGATCCCGGATGTCCCGGGAGCGGCGCGGCGGCCCGAGAAAGGAAGAGGAAGTGAAGCGCATTGTCGTCCGTATCCTGCTCGTCCTGGTCGTGCTCGTCGGCGGGGGACTGGCCTGGCTCGCGCTGCGGTCGCCCGCGATGCGCCCGCCGTCGAACGAGAAGATCGCTTCGACGCCCGAGCGGCTGGCGCGTGGCGAGTACCTCGTCGAGCACGTCGCGGACTGCATGGGCTGCCACTCGGACCATCACTGGGACCGCTTTGCGATCCCCGTCAAGGCGGGGACGAAGGGGCAGGGCGGCTTTCCCTTCGACAAGAAGCTCGGCGTGCCGGGCCTGGTGCAGGCGCAGAACGTCACGCAGGACCGGGAGTACGGCCTCGGGGACTGGACCGACGGGGAGATCCTGCGGGCCGTGCGCGAGGGCGTGAACCGGAAGGGCGAGGCGCTCTTTCCAATGATGCCCTACGAGGCCTTCTCCGAGATGAGCGACGAGGACGCGCAGGCCCTGGTGGTCTACCTGAGGACGCTCGAGCCCGTCCACCGGCCGGTCGCGCCGCGCAAGCTCGACTTCCCGGTCAACCTCCTGATCAAGGGCGCGCCGAAGCCGCTCGCCGGCCCGGTGTCCGCGCCGGATCCGAAGGACGCCGTGGCGTACGGCAAGTACCTCGTGACGATCGCCGGCTGCCCGGGCTGTCACACGCCGCACGACGACAAGGGGCAGCCGATTCCGAGCGCCTGGTTCACGGGCGGATGGGTCATGGTCGGGCCCTGGGGCCGCGTCGTCTCGGCCAACATCACGCCCGATCCGGACAACTACATGGGGCAGGCGAGTCGCGACGAGTTCATCGGGCGCTTCAAGTCCTTCGAGACCCTCGGCGGCGAGAACGCGCCCGTCGCGCCTCCCGGAAAGAACACGGTCATGCCGTGGCCGGCCCTTGCGGGCATGACGCGCGAAGACCTCGGTGCGATCTACGACTACCTGAAGACCCTGAAGCCCATCAAGAAGAAGATCAGCCCGTTCCCCGACGCCAAGGACGCGCCGAAGTCGTGAAGGCCGTCCGGGTCCACGCGCCTTGCGGTCCGGAAGCCCTCCGGTCCGAAGACGTTCCCGATCCGCGCCCGCAGGCGGGCGAGGCCGTCGTGCGCGTGGAGGCGGCCGGTGTCAACTTCATAGACGTCTACCACCGCACGGGGCTCTACAAGGCCGCGCTGCCGGTCACCCTCGGGCAGGAGGGGGCCGGCACGGTGGTCGCCGTCGCTCCGGACGTGCGGGATGTCGCGCCCGGAGATCGCGTGGCGTGGGCCGGCGTCTTCGGCGCGTACGCGGAGCAGGCGGCCGTCCCGGCGCACCGGCTCGTGAAGCTGCCGCCCGAGATTTCCGCGCGACAAGGCGCCGCGGCCATGCTCCAGGGCATGACCGCGCACTACCTCGCCTGCACGACCTATCCCCTGAAGTCGGGCGATGCGTGCCTCGTCCACGCCGGGGCCGGGGGCGTGGGGCTCCTCCTGACCCAGATCGCGAAGCGGCGCGGCGCCCGCGTGATCACGACCGTCTCGACGGCCGCCAAGGCCAGGCTTTCCCGCGAGGCCGGCGCCGACGAGACGATCGACTACACGACCCAGGACTTCGAATCGGAGACGCGGCGATTGACGGGCGGCAAGGGCGTCGAGGTCGTCTACGACTCGGTCGGGAAGACGACCTTCGAGAAGGGGCTCGCGTCTCTGGCGCCCCGCGGCATGATGGCGCTCTTCGGCCAGTCGAGCGGCCCGGTCGGTCCCTTCGACCCGCAGGTCCTCGCGCAGCGCGGGTCGCTCTTTCTGACCCGCCCCAGCCTCTTCCACTACATCGCCTCCCGGGAGGAGCTCGTCGCTCGCGCGGGGGACGTCCTGGCGTGGGTCCGGGACGGGCGCCTCAAGTTGAGACTGGAGCACGACTTCCCGCTCGCCGACGCCGCCGCGGCGCACCGGGCGCTCGAGGGTCGGGCGACGACCGGCAAGGTCCTGCTCATTCCCTGAAGGGGACGCCCCCGTGTGTGCCATGATTCTTCGAGAATTCAAGCGCTCCTGACTCTTTCGCCGAGAGGAAAATCGTGATCCTCGTCACTGGCGCCACGGGAAAGGTCGGTCGTGAGGTCGTCCGACAACTCGCGGCCGCGGGCGTGCCGGCGCGGGCGCTCGTGCGCGATCCGGCGCACGCGTCGCACATCCGGATCCCGGGCGTCGACATCGTCGTCGGCGACCTCGCTCGTCCGGAGACGCTTCCCCCGGCCTTCGCCGGCGCCGATCGCGTCTTCCTCCTCTCGCCGGCGGCCCCGGACCAGGTCGAGCTCCAGTCGCACGCCCTCGAAGCCGCGCGGCGCGCCGGCGCGCAGCGCATCGTCAAGGTGTCGGTCGCGGGCGGTCCGGACGCCGGGACGCAGATCGGCCGGTGGCACTGGTCGACCGAAAAGCAGATCGAAGCGTCGGGCCTCGACTTCACCTTTCTGAGGCCGACGCTCTACATGCAGCAGATGTGCGCGTACGCGCCCTCGATCGCCGCGACCGGCTCGTTCTCGGCGCCGATGGGAGCGGGTGAGATCGCCATGGTGGACACGCGCGACGTGGCCGCCGTGGCGATCGCGGCGCTGACCGAGGAGGGGCATCACCGGCGCATCTACGACCTGACGGGGCCGGAGGCCCTCTCCTACGACGCGATGGCGGACGCGATCTCGGAAGCCATCGGCAAGCGCGTCGTCTACGTACACGTCCCGCCCGACTACGCGAAGAAGCAGATGCTCGCCGAGGGCGTCCCGCGCTGGCTCGCCGAAGACATGATCGTGCTCTTCGCGTCGTTCCGCGAGGGATACGGGGCGGGGGTCACGCACACGGTGGCCGAGGTCACGAAGCAGAAGCCGCGGACGTTCCGGCAGTTCGCCCACGACTACGCTCGCGTCTTTCTCGAAGGCCGGTGAGGCGGGCGTGAACGTCTCCACGACACCGAGGAGGATCCGATGGCCGCGTTGATTCCCCCCACCTACGAGGACGCCGCGCTCGTGCTGCGCCTCTACGAAATGCGCCGGGAGGAGAGGTTGCGCGCCGCCCGCGAGTGGTTCCGCGCGAGCTTTTTTCCGCAATCCTTCGAGGACGTGAAGGCCGTCGCGTTCGGCGCGGGGGACGAAAACACGCACTACCGGATGGTCACGACGTACTGGGAGATGGCCGCTTCCTTCGTGGCGCAGGGCATCCTGCACCCGGAGCTCTTTTTCGATTCCGGAGGGGAGACGCTCTTCGTGTGGGCCAAGATCGGCGAGTACGTCCCGCAGCTGCGCCAGGAGTACCAGTCGCCGCGCCTGCTCGCGAACCTCGAGAAGGCGATCGGAATGGTGCCGTGGGCCCCCGAGCGCATCAAGGTACTGCGCCAGCGGATGCCGGCGTACCGCGACCGAATCCTCAACGCCGAGAGGGCGCGGGCCTAGGTTTCGGGCTAGAGCGCCGCCAGCCGGTCGACGAGGTCCACGACCCGGTTCGAGTAGCCCCACTCGTTGTCGTACCAGGCCAGGACCTTGAGGTAGCCGTCGCCCGCGGCCTGCGTCGAGAGCGCGTCGAAGATCGAGGAGTGCGGGTTGCCGATGATGTCCGACGACACGAGCGGGACCTCGCTGTACTCGACGATGCGCGAGAGCGCGCCTTCGGCGGCGGCGCGGACGGCCGCGTTGACCTCTTCCACCGTGACGGGCCGCGCCATGCGGCAGGTCAGGTCCACGATCGAGCCGTCGGGGACCGGGACGCGGATCGCCATCCCGTCGAGGCGGCCCTTCAGGCGGGGCAGCACCTTGCCCACGGCCTTCGCGGCGCCCGTCGTGGTCGGGATGATGTTTTCGGCCGCGGCGCGGCTGCGGCGCAGGTCCTTGTGGGCGACGTCGGCCAGGCGCTGGTCGTTCGTGTACGCGTGCACCGTCGTCATGAGCCCTTCCTCGATGCCGAAGCTCTCGTCGAGGACCTTTGCGATCGGCGCGAGGCAGTTGGTCGTGCACGAGGCGTTCGAGACGATGCGGTGCTCGGGGCGCAGCTCCCCGTCGTTGACGCCCATCACGATCGTCGCGTCGATTTCGTCCTTGGCGGGCACCGTGAGGATGACCTTGCGCGCCCCGGCGCCGAGGTGCCGCTCGAGGCCCTCGCGCGTCAGGATCTTTCCGGTCGACTCGATCACGACGTCCACGCCGTGAGATCCCCACGGGATCCTGACGGGGTCTTTCTCCGCGGTCATGACGACCCGGCGGCCGGCGACCGTCATGCTCTCGGCGTCGGTCGAGACCTCCTTCGGGAAGACGCGCATCACGGTGTCGTATTTCAGGAGGTACGCGAGGTGGTCGTTGTCGAAGAGGTCGTTGACGACGGCGACCTCGACGTCCGCGCGGTCCGAGAGGATCCGGAAGACGCTGCGCCCGATCCGGCCGAACCCGTTGATGCCGACGCGCACGGCGCTCATCGGGCCTCGAGCCTCGCAAATCGCTCGACGAGGTCCACGGCGCGGTGCGCATAGCCGTAGCCGGAGTCGAACCAGGACAGCGTCTTCGAGACGGTGTCGCGGAGCGTCATCGTGGCGAGCGAGTCGAAGGTCGCGGAAAAGCGGGAGCGGGCGATGTCCGAGGAGACGATCGGAGCGTCCTCGTAGTCGAGGACGCATTTCCAGCGTTCCTCCGCGGCCGCGGCCCGGAGCGCCTCGTTCACGGCGGCGGCGGTCACGGGCTTCTCGTGCCAGGTGACGAGGTCGACGACCGAGCCGTTCGACACGGGCACGTTCATCGCGTAGCCGGTCAAGCGCCCCTCGAGCTCCGGCAGCAGGCCCACGACCATCGCAGGCGAGCGGGACGCCTGCGGGATGATGTTCTCGGCGGCGGCGCGCCCGCGGCGCTTGTCCTCGGCTGGCACGTCTGCGAGCCGGTGGGCGCTCGTGTAGGAATGGATCGTCGTGAAAATGGCGCGCCGGATGCCGAAGGCGGCCTGGAGGATCGCGAGGACGGGCGCGAGGCAATGCACGGTCGAAGAGGCGTTCGAGACCATCCGGTGCTCGGGGGCGATTGCCGATTCGTTCAAGCCGATCACGATCGTGACGTCCGGCTTCTCGAGGGGCGGGGCGAGGAGGATGACGCGCTGCGCCCCGGCCGCGAGGTGCGCCTCGACCTCGGCCCGCGTGCGCCCGCGCGACGTGGCCTCGAGCACCGTGTGGACCCCGAGATCGCCCCAGCGCGGCACGGCCGGCTGCGCCTTTCCGGTCAGGAGAGGAATCGACCCGCCGGCGACGCGCAGGCGCCCGCCCTCGACGGAGACGTCCTCGGTGAAACGGCCGAGCAGCGTGTCGAACTCGAGGAGGTACGCGAGGCCCTCGGGTTCGGCGAGGTCGCTGATCGCTCCGATCCGGATGTCGCTGCGGGCGTAGAGAAGCCGAAAGAGGTTGCGCCCGATTCGCCCGAAGCCGTAGATGCCGACGCTCGTCACGCGCCCTGTCTACCACAGGGGCCGGAAGCCGGAAAGAAGCGGGGGACGGATAGACTGTGCCAAATGAGACGAAAATTCGCTCTTGCCCTTGCGTTCCTGCTGGCGGCCGCGGCGGGCCGCGCGGCGGACAAGCCGCGCGCGCGCGAGCTCGGCGTTCCCTTCGACGGCACGCCGGGGCCCTCCAACGCGATCACCGACGTCGCGGGCGTTGCGGTCGGGCACAGCACGATCGTGCGCGGCGAGGGGGCGCTCAAGGTCGGCGAGGGCCCCGTGCGCACGGGGGTCACGGCGATCCTGCCTCGCGGCAAGGCGACGCTCAACGACCCGGTTTTCGCCGGCTGGTTCGCCTTGAACGGCGCGGGCGAGATGACGGGAACCACGTGGGTCGAGGAGTCGGGCTTCCTCGAGGGACCCGTCATGGTCACCAACACCCACAGCGTCGGCGCCGTGCACGAGGGGACCATCGCCTGGCGCGTGGCGCAGGGCGGGCCCGATGCGACCGGGTACTGGTGGTCGAACCCGGTCGTGGCCGAGACCTGGGACGGAGAGTTGAACGACATCAACGGGTTCCACGTCAAGCAGGCGAACGTCTTCGAGGCGCTCTCCTCGGCGCGATCGGGGCCGGTCGCCGAGGGCAACGTCGGCGGCGGCACGGGAATGATCTGCAACGGCTTCAAGGGCGGGATCGGCACGGCGTCGCGCAGGCTGTCGGCCGAGGCCGGGGGGTACACCGTCGGCGCGCTCGTGCAGTGCAACTACGGGCGCAAGGGCGACCTGACGATCGCGGGCGTGCCGGTCGGGCGCGAGGTCGCCGGTGCGGGCGCGCGCGACGATGACGCCGGCTCGATCATCGTCGTCGTCGCCACCGACGCGCCGCTCGTGCCGACGCAGTTGAAGCGGCTGGCCCGACGGGTCTCGCTCGGCCTTGCGCGCGTGGGCTCCATCGCCGGTAATGGCTCGGGCGACATCTTCATCGCCTTCTCGACGGCCAACCCGGGTGCGGCCAGGCCCACCGGGATCGTAACGCTGACCGATCTTCCGAACGACCGCATGAACCCGCTCTTCGCGGCCACGGTCCAGTCGGCCGAGGAAGCGATCGTGAACGCGATGATCGCGGCCGAAACGATGAAGGGCGCGGACAACCTCGTCGTCCGGGCGCTGCCGCATGATGAGCTGCGCCGGATCCTCAAGAAATACAACCGCCTGGTCCATTAGCGGGGTCAGGTCTCTACAATTGCGGCTCTCCTCGACAAGCTTTGCAGGCAGGCGCAAATGTAGAGACCTGACCCCCCGGGGCGGCGAGGAAGTCCTCCCAGGCCTTCCAGTACGGCTCACCCCCGACGACGTACGTGTCGTTGTGGTGCGCGCCCGGGATGACGAAGAGCTCGCGGGCGCCGCGCGCATTCTCGTAGAGGCGGCGGCCGTGCGACGGCGGCACGACTTCGTCGCGCTCGGCGACGACAATGAGCTTGGGCGCAGCGACGGCGGCGATCTTCGCGAGGCTGTCGAAGCGGCTGCGAACCAGGGACCCGGGCACGAAGGGATAGTGCTCGCCCGCGAGCGCGGGCACCGAGAGAAACGGCGTCTCGAGGATCACTCCGCCGCAAGGCCAGCGGCGTGCGAGGTCGATGGCAACGGCCGAGCCGAGGGACTCGCCGAAGAGAAGGATCTGCTCCGGGCGGAATCCGCCTTCGATGGCGGTGCGATAGACCGCGCGTGCGTCCCGGTACAGGCCCTCTTCGGAGGGCGAACCGTCGGACCTTCCGTATCCGCGGTAATCGACGAGAAGAATGTCGAGGCCGAAGCGGCGGACGATGATCGCGGCCCGATCGAGGCGGTCGGCGATATTGCCCGCGTTGCCGTGGAAGAAGAGCAGGACCCGGCGGCCTGCGCCCCGGATCCACCAGCCATGAAGGCGCACGCCGTCCTCGGTCACCACGGCGAGCTCGTCGGCGGTGAGCCCGAGCGCCTGCGGCGTCGCGGCGAGCCGGCGCGTCGGAAAGTAGATCAGGCGATCCTGACGCAGGACGAAGACCGCGAAGAGCAGGACCACCGCGAGCAGGGCCGCCGCCGCGAGCAGAAAACCGGCGGTCACAAGAGGGCGCGTCATCGCTGCCATATACTTTCTCACCCGATTGCCCTGACCCGACTCGCGAAAGGAGATTCATGAAATCCGTGCGCCGCTCCGGGGCTCTCGCCCTGCTCGCCTTCCTCGCCACGTCGGCCCCGGCCGTGCCGGCCCAGTCCGCCCCTGCCCCGAAGCCCACGAGTCCGAAGGACGTGAAGGAGAAGACCCTCTCCGACCGCTTCGAGGGCCTGGAGTTCCGGACGATCGGCCCCTTCCGCGGGGGCCGTGTCACGGCGGTGACGGGCGTGCGCCACGAGCCGCAGACTTTCTACTTCGGCGCGACGGGCGGCGGCGTTTGGAAGACGACCGACGGCGGCTCGAACTGGGAGGTCGTCTCCGACAAGGACTTCAAGACGGGCTCGATCGGGGCGATCGCCGTCGCCGAGTCGGACCCGAACGTGGTGTACGTCGGGACCGGCGAAGCGCCGATCCGCGGCAACGTCTCGCACGGCGACGGCGTCTACAAGTCGACCGACGCCGGCCGGACGTGGAAGAACGTGGGCCTGCGCGACACGCGGCAGATCGCGCGCATCCGCGTCCACCCGAAGAACCCCGACCTCGTGTACGTCGCTGCCCAGGGCCACGTCTGGGGCCCGAACGCCGAGCGCGGCATCTTCCGGTCCGAGGACGGCGGGAAGAGCTGGAAGAAGATCCTCTTCGTCGACGACAAGACCGGGGCCTCGGACCTCTCGATGGACCCGGCGAACCCGCGGATCCTCTACGCCGCCTTCTGGCAGGTCGTCCGGCACCCGTGGGAGCTCGTCAACGGCGGGCCGGGATCGAGCCTCTGGAAAACGACGGACGGCGGCGACACCTGGAAGAAGCTGACGCAGGGTCTGCCCGAGGGAACCTGGGGCAAGGTCGGCGTCGCCGTCTCGCCAGCGCGCCCGGGCCGCGTGTTTGCCTTCGTGGAGGCCGCCCACGGCGGGCTCTTCCGCAGCGAGAACTCCGGCGAGAAGTTCACGCACGTCAACGACGAGCACAAGCTCCGCGAGCGCGCCTGGTACTACTCGTGGGTCTTTCCCGATCCGAAGAACGCCGAGCTCATCTACGTGCCCAACGTGCGGATGCACCGGTCCATCGACGGAGGCAAGACCTTCGCGAACATGCACGTGCCGCACGGCGACAACCACGACATGTGGATCGACCCCGACGACCCGAACCGGCTGATCGTCGGCAACGACGGCGGCGCGACGATCACGTACAACGCCGGCCGCTCGTGGTCGACGCAGGAAAACCAGCCGACGGCGCAGTTCTACCGCGTCACGACCGACAACCAGTTTCCGTACTGGGTCTACGGCTCGCAGCAGGACAACTCGAACGTCTGCATCCCGAGCGGCGTGCCGGGAGACTCGATCGGCCGGACCGACTGGCACTCGGCCGGCGGCGGCGAAAGCGGCTGGATGGCGGTGGACCCGGCCGACCCGAACATCGTCTACGGCGGCGAGTACGGCGGCCAGATCACGCGCTACGACCACCGCACGAAACAGGCGCGCAACATCATGGCCTGGCCGCAGCTGGCCGACGGGCATGCCACCAAGGACTTGAAGTACCGGCTGCAGTGGAACGCGCCCATCATGTTCTCGCCCAACGACCCGAAGGCCCTGTATCACGCGGCTCAAGTCCTGCTGCGCAGCCGCGACGGGGGAGAGACGTGGGAGGAGATCTCCCCGGACCTGACCCGCAACGACAAGGCGAAGCAGGGCAAGTCCGGCGGGCCGGTCGCGATCGACGTCACCGGCGTCGAGCTGTACGGCACGATTTTCGCGCTCGGCGAGTCCACTGCCGACCCGGGAGTCATCTGGGCGGGGTCGGACGACGGCCTCGTGCACGTCACGCGCGACAACGGCAAGACCTGGCAGGACGTCACGCCCAAGGGGATCCCGGAGTGGATCCAGATCAACGCGATCGAGGCCTCGCCGCGCGACAAGGGCACCGCCTACATCGCGGCGACGATGTACAAGTGGGACGATTTCCGCCCCTACCTCTACAAGACCAGCGACTACGGCAAGACCTGGACGAAGATCGTGAACGGCATTCCCGACGGCGCGTTCACCCGGGTCGTCCGCGAGGACCCCGTGCGCCAGGGGTTGCTCTACGCCGGGACGGAGACGGGCCTCTACGTCTCCTTCGACGACGGCGCGAACTGGCAGCCGTTCCAGTTGAACCTCCCGGCCACGCCGGTCACCGACCTCGCGGTCAAGAACGGCGATCTCGTCGTCGCGACCCAGGGGCGCGCGTTCTGGATCCTCGACGACCTGACGGCGTTGCGCCAGTGGAGCGACGGGGTTGCGGGTGCCACGGCCTCTCTCTTCCCGCCGCGCGCGACCGTCCGCATGGACATCGACTCCGCCGACGAGGACGAAGGACCTCAAACGGAGGGGCGCAACATGCCGGCGGGCGCCGTCGTGGACTACTGGTTGAAAGACGCTCCGAAGGACGGCGAGAAGGTGACTCTCGACTTTCTCGACGGGGAGACCGTGCTGCGTTCCTACTCGAACCAGAAGCCGCCGAAGGCCGAGGACCTCAAGGAAGAAGCGGCCCGGGCCGAGGAGCAGGAAGACCGGGACAAGCCGCTCGACCCGAAGGCGGGTGTCAACCGCTTCGTCTGGGACCTGCGCGTCATGAAGCCCACGCTCGCGCCGAAAACGGTCTTCAACGAGGGCACGAAGCGGCCGCCGAAGGTGGCGCCGGGGACCTACACGGTCCGGCTGACCGTGGGCGACAAGGCGTACACGCAGCCGCTCGAGGTGAAGGCCCACCCGGCCGGTTTCGCCACCGCCGCGGACCTCAAGGCGCAGTATGAGCTCCTCAAGACGATCCGCGACCGCCTCTCGGAGACCCACGACACGATTCTCCAGATTCGCGACGTCCGCGGGCAGGTCGAGGAGATCGGCGCCCGCGCCGAGCGGCTCGGCAAGGGCGACGCGCTGGCGAAGCAGGCCGCCGCGATCGCGGGCAAGCTGACCGCCGTCGAGGAGCAGCTGACCAACCCGCGCATCGTCGCGGACGAGGACGATCTCAACTACGAGCCGAAGCTCGATCATGACTGGGTGTACCTCGCCGCGGTCGTCGCGAGCGCGGACGCGAAGCCGCTGGCCTCTTCGGCCGAGTACTACAACGTGTTGAAGGGCCGGCTCGACGCGTCGCGGTCCGAGTACAGGTCGATCCTCGACGGCGACGTGAAGGCCTTCAACCAGGCGGTGGTGAAGGCCAACGTGCCGCCCGTCGCCCCGGCGCCGAAGGTCGCGAGATGACCGTCACGACAGGAGGACGTCCCATGCGTCGCGTCCGACTTCTTTTCCTGGGCGCCGGGCTCGCCGTCGCGTCGATCGGTCGGGCCCAGACGCCCGTTGCCGCGAGCGCGCCGGCCCCGCTCACCGCGCCGGCCGCGGGCTTTCGCGCCGAGTACGTGGCCGAGGTCGACACCGTCGGCACGAAGCTCGTCCAGCTCGCGGAGGCGATGCCGGCCGACAAGTACGGCTGGCGCCCGGGTCCCGGCGTGCGCTCGGTCGGCGAGGTCTACATGCACGTCGTCGCCGGAAGCTCCATGCTGCCGACGTTCCTCGGGGCGAGCCCGATGGAGGGCATCACCCGGGAGTCCGAAAAGACCGTGACCGACAAGGCGAAAATCGTCGCTTACCTCAAGGAGTCGATCGGGAACGTCCGGGCGATCGCGCTCAAGATCTCGGACGCCGATCTCGAGAAGAAGGTGAAGATCTTCGGCGGGCAGGAGGTGACCGAGCGCCAGGTCCTCGTGCGCATCCTGAACCACATGCACGAGCACCTCGGCCAGTCGATCGCGTACGCCCGGATGAACGGCGTGGCGCCGCCCTGGTCGAAGTCGGACTAGCCGCCGGCTGACCGACCCCTTCCCGGCGAACTTTCCCGGGCCGCCTTCGTTTGCATAGGCGATGGCGGCAATGCCCATACCCATCGAAGCGCAAGGCCTTCGCAAGGTCTACGGGTCGCGTTTTCGCGGCCGTCGCATCGCAGCCCTGGAGGGCCTCGACCTGAAGGTCGAGCCGGGCGAAGTGTTTGGCCTGCTTGGGCCAAACGGCGCCGGCAAGACCACGACGGTCAAGATCCTGCTCGGTCTGACGCGCCCCTCGGCCGGCTCGGCGCGTCTCTTCGGGCTGCCCTCGAGCGACCCGAAGAGCCGCCGCCGCGTGGGCTACCTGCCGGAGGGACACCGGTTTCCGGGGTACCTCACCGCGCGGCAGACGCTGTCGATCTTCGGCCGCATGTCCGGCGTGGACACCGCGACGCTCGGCCGGCGCATCCCGATGCTGCTCGAGCGGGTCCGCCTGACCGACTGGACGGACGTACGGGTCAGGAAGTACTCCAAGGGCATGACGCAGCGCCTCGGCCTGGCCGCGGCGCTGGTGCACGATCCCGACGTCCTCCTTCTCGACGAGCCGACCGACGGTGTCGACCCGATCGGCCGGCGGGAGATCCGCGACCTGCTGCAGGAAGAGGCCGCGCGCGGGAAGGCCATCCTCCTGAACTCGCACCTGCTTTCCGAGATCGAGCGGATGTGCAGCCGGGTGGCCGTGCTGCGCGCGGGGCGGGTCGCCGCGCAAGGCCGCATCGACGAGCTGACGGCAGGCGGCTCGCGCTACCGCCTCGTCGCGAGCGGCGTGGATGAGCGTCTCCTCGCCGCGTTCCGGGACACGGGCGCGTCGATCGAGCGGGTCAACGGGCACTTCGACCTGACGGCGCGCGACCTCGACCACCTGAACGCGCTCGTCGACCGGCTGCGCTCGGGCGGCGCCAGGCTCCAGGAGCTCTCGCCCGTGCGCTCGAGCCTCGAGGACGTGTTCGTCGGTCTCGTCCGCGACGGGGACGCGGGGAAGGGAGCGCGCCCATGAGGGCCTTTGCGGCGAGCGTGCAGGAGGTCTTTCGCGAGGCGGCGGCGCGCTGGACGCTCGTGGCGTACTTTGCGCTCTCCTCGCTCTTCATCCTGATTTTTGCGTGCGCCGTGAACCTCGACATCGTCAACGGCGCGCTCGCGGGCGCGAAGCTCTTCGGCCAGTCGGTCGAGATCGGCGACCGCGCGATCGACGTCGACAAGATCGTGCTCGGCTTCGAATCGGGGTTCTCGGGATTCCTCTATCTCGTCGGGACGTTCCTCGCCCTCTTCGCGACGGCGCACCTCGTGCCGCGCCTCCAGGAGAAGGGGACGATCGACCTGTACCTGTCGCGGCCGGTCGGAAGGGTGGCCCTGCTGCTCTCGCGCTACGCGGGGGGGCTTCTGCTCGCCGCGGCGAACCTGGCGTATCTCATCGGCGCCATGTGGCTGATCGTCGTGTGGAAGACGCGCGTGCTCCATCCGCGCTTCCTGCTGTCGGGCGTCGTCATCCTCTTCGCGTTCGCGGCGCTCCTTGCCTTCGCCTTTCTCGTGGGCGTGGTGACCTCCTCGACGGGGGTCTCGCTCATGGCAACGTACGCCCTGTTCTTCCTCGGCGCGGCGCTGTCCGCGCACGACCGGATCGCGGCCGCAGTCTCGACGGAGCTCTCGGCCCGCATCGTGCAGGGCCTCTACTGGGTCTTCCCGAAGACGGCGGAGCTCGGCCAGGCGACCGTGGCGCTCGTCGCGGGCCAAGAGGCCCCCGAGCGGCTGGCCGACTTCAACGCCCTCGGCATCTACGGATCCACGGCAGTCTTTGCCGTCGCGTCCCTGGCTCTGGCCTCCTGGCTCTTTTCGAGAAAGGACTTCTGACATGACGACCCGCAGCCTGTTCCCGCGCCTGACCCTTGCGTGCTGTCTGGTGCTCCTCGGCACGGGCAGCGCCCTCGCCGTGCGCCGCACCGAAGACCCCCTGGCGCTGGTTCCCGCCGGCGCCGCGACGGTCGGCGTGATTCACTGGAACGAATTGCGCTCGAGCCCGCTCGCGGCGCAGGTGTTCTCCCAGATGGACGAGGTGTCGACGGACGGAGACGCCGCGCGGTTCCTGCGCGAGACGGGCCTGGCGCCCCGCGAAGACATCGACACGATCGTCCTGGCGATGACGCACGGCGCGGGCGAGGCCTCCGGCGACGCGCTCGTGATCTTCGAAGGGCGGTTCGATCTCGCGCGGATCGCCGGCGCGCTCACGGCGCGGGGCGCTGTTCTTCGGAAGGGAGGCAGCGGCGAGTACTATCGGCTGGCGAGCGAGCACGGCGGCAACGACGGGGCCGTCGCTCTCGCCAACGCGCGCCTGCTGATCGCGGGCAGCGAGCCGGCGGTCGCCGCCGCCCTTGCCCGCCGCGAGTCCGGCGGGTCCGGAGGCCTCATGTCGGGCGAGGGCCTCGGCAAGAGTCTCTCGCGGGTGGACCGCGACGCTTCCGCCTGGGCGCTCGTGGACCTGACACGCTTTCCAGCGACGCAGAACCGCGAGGTCCACGGGGATGTCCACGCCGACGAAGACGGCGGGCCGTCCCGGGCGATCGTCGGAGCGATGAAGTCGGTCTCGCTTCTCGCGCTCCAGGCAAAGGTGCACGGCGACGCCATCGACGTCTCGGCGACGGGCCTGACGAGCGACGCGGAGAGCCGCGGCCTCATCGAGGACTCGCTGCGCGGCGTGCTGGCGATGTGGCGCCTGGCCGTCCAGGAAAAGTCGCCCGAGCTCGTTTCGGTGATCCGGCGATTCCGGATCGAGAACGACGGCGAAGGCGTTTCGATCAGCGCAACGCTGCCCGGCAGCTTCCTGCGCTTGCTCGCCTCGAACAAGCAGGCGAGCAACCAGCAGCGCCTGGCCCCCCGACCTCAATAAGTCCCCCCCTCCCCCCCACCGGGGAGAGAGGGGAAGACCGAGGGGGGCGTTACTGCTGCGGCTGCGGCGGAGGCTGCTGCTGCTTCGGCGCGGCCTGCGGCTGCCTCGGCGCCTTGCCGGGGCCCTTGCCCTGCCCGGGCGCTCCCGGCGCTCCGCTGGCAGCCGCTTCCTTCTTGAGCTCTTCGCTCTTGGCGGTCATCGCCGCGCGGAGCTCGTCGGAGTGCGCCTGGGAGAGCCTGGCCCCCGTCATCGCCGTGCGCTGCATCATCTCGGGCAGCTTCTCGAGCGACTTCTTGCCGGCCGGAGAGCCGTAGAAGGCGGCCATCTGCTTGAGCTCGGCCTCGGTGAAGGTCTCGGTGTACATCTTCGTGAGCTCGGGGAGCATGGTGTCCCAGGTCATGTACTTCTTGAGCCACGTCAGCATGACGTCGCGGTACGGCGTCAGCCCGGGGTTGCGGCCGATCTCCGAGTCGATCATGGCGGCGGAGGTCTCCGACAGGTTCTCCTGCAGCTTCATCGCCTTGAAGAGCTCCTGCGCCGCGGCGGCGGCGGCGGCCGCGGAGGCGGCGTTGGGAGTGGTCGAAGCCACGGCCGTGGGCGTCGCGTCGGTCGCGGCGGCCGAGCCGCCCTTCTTGCAGGCGAACGAGAAGGCGGCCAGACAAACGGTCGTCAGGGTCAGGGCGAAACGGGCGAAACGAGAGCGCATCGAGGTCCTCCCGGAAGCGTGAGGGCTCGTCCCGCCAAGATGGCTTCCGGGCAGTCGGACCGAGACATCCCTTCCTGCCGCAGAGGATATGACGGAGCGAGGCGATGCGGACGAAAAAACCCGTTCTGGCGGGCCCCGCTCAGATTTCGGGTTCGGGCTCCCGGCGGCGGGCCGAGCGCAGCATCGCCACGGCCGTGTACAGGACGACCGCGAAGATGAGCCAGCGCAGGTACGTCAGCGGCAGCGACTTGACGACGAAAGCCGCGAGCAGGACGGCCGGGATCCCGCCGATCGTCAGGCCGACGGCGGCCCGGAGGCTGTAGCTGCCCCTGCCGATGAAGCGCAGCCCGCCGATGGGCATGAGAAAGGCGCAGGAGCCCATCATGATCGGGAACGCGGCGCGGGGGTTCATGCCGAGCAGGGCGACCAGGATCATGCAGGGCGCGTAGAGCCCGATGCCGAGCGTCATGAGGGCTCCGAGCGCGAAATTGCCGACGAGGGCCGCCCACAGGAGGGGCGAGCGCAGGCCGAGCGTTTCGCCCCCCGACGGGAAGAGCCCGAGGTTTGTCATGGCGAAGAAGGACGCCGCCGCGAAGAGGGCCAGCCCCATCCCGATCTGGACCCGCTTGCGCGGCCACCCGGCGACGAGGCCCGCGCCGAGCCACGCTCCCGCGATCGAGGCCGCGATCATGCCGATGAGCGTCGTCATCTCGACCTCGACGATCGCGATGAAGATGAAGGCCTGCGTGATGGTCGGCAGCGCGTGGCCGACGTTGAGTGTGCCGGGGATCTTCTCGTCGCGCACGATCCCCTTCAGCTTCCAGACCGAGGTCGTCGGGGCGAAGGAGCCGATGCCGAGCGTGTCGAAGAAGTTCGTCACGAACCCGATCGCGAGGGCCAAGGGCCCGGGTTGCGCCATCTCGTTCCCGCGCCGGGCCGAGCGCACCCAGGCGACGAGAAAGACCACGGCGACGGCGCCGAGGGCCAGGAAGAGCAGCGTTTTGGCGTCGGGCACGTTGGGCGAATTCTAACCGGAGATCACATAGAGTCTGCACCCATGAAGATCCGGCGCATCTCGGCTTACCAGGTCGCGCTGCCCCTGAAAGAGGGCAGCTACCAGTGGTCCGGCGGCAAATCCGTCGCCGTCTTCGACAGCACGCTCGTGCGGGTCGAGACGGACACCGGCGTCGTCGGCCACGGCGAGGTCTGCCCGCTCGGGCCGGCGTACCTGCCCGCCTACGCCGAGGGCGTGCGGGCCGGGATCGCCGTGCTCGCGCCGCACCTCGTCGGCGAGGATCCCACGCAGCTCGAGCGGCTGAACCGGAAGATGGAGGCGGTCCTGAAGGGACACCCCTACGTGAAGTCGGGCATCGACATCGCGTGCTGGGACATCCTCGGCCAGGCCGCGAACCTTCCGGTGGCCACGCTGCTCGGCGGGCGCTACGGCGAGGACTTCGTCCTCTACCGGGCGATCTCGCAGGAGTCTCCCGAAGCCATGGCCGGCAAGGTCGCGGGCTACCGGGCGGAGGGCTACCGGCGATTCCAGTTGAAGGTCGGCGGCGATCCGGACGTGGACATCGCGCGCATCCGCGCGGTGCGGGCGGTGCTCGAGCCGACGGACGCCCTCATTGCCGATGCCAACACCGGCTGGCTCCCGCACCAGGCCGCGCGGGTCGTGCGAGCCGTGCGCGACGTGGACGTCTACATCGAGCAGCCCTGCGCCACCTACGAAGAGTGCCTCTCGGTGCGGCGCCGCACCGACCACCCTTTCGTCCTCGACGAGACGATCGACGGCATGGGGATCCTGCTGCGCGCGGCGGGGGACCTCGCGATGGACGTCGTCAACATCAAGATCAGCAAGTTCGGGGGGCTCACGCGGGCGCGCCAGGCGCGGGACCTCTGCGTGTCGCTCGGGGTCGCGATGACGATCGAGGACTCCTGGGGCGGCGACGTGACGACGGCGGCCATCGCGCACCTGGCCCACTCGACACCGCCGGAGCTTCTCTTCACTTCCACGGACTTCAACAGCTACGTCACGGTTTCGACCGCCGAGGGCGCTCCGCAGCGCCGGAACGGCCGCATGGCCTCCTCGGCCGCGCCCGGGCTCGGCGTCGCGCCGCGGCCGGAGTTCCTGCGCAAGGCGGCCGTGGATGTGTCCTGAGGCGCGGGCCTGCTAGTATCGGCGGCCCATGCCCATGACCGCCGAGCACGTTCCCCCCGAAGCCCAGGTTCTCGTCGACCAGAAGAAGTTCGACGCCCTCGAGGCGCTCTGGACGAAGAAGATGGAGGAGAACGCGGCGGACCTGTCGTTCTTCTTCGCGGTTGCGGCCGCGGCCAAGAAGAAGGGGGGCGGCGCCCAGGCCCTGTCCTGGCTGCGCCGGCTCGCCGAGTTTCATGCCGGCGGCGACGGCGAGGCCCGAACCCGAACCCTCCTCGAGATCGCACGCATGTCGCCGACGGACACGAGCGTGCGCAAGGACCTGACGGCCACGCTGAGGGAACGCTTCGCCGGGCATCCGTCGCTTGCCCCCGTCATCGCGCAGTTTCCTCTCGAGAAGGCCGCCGACCCCTCCGAGGTCGCCGGGCGCATCGCGCGCTGGCTTTCCTTCCAGCCGAACGCGATCTACCTGATGCCAGGCCGGGGCGCCGGGCGCCTGGTCGAGTTGAACCCGGCGCTCGACGTCATGCGGCTGGAAGTCGCCGGCGCGAAGATCCCGCTCTCGCTCGTCTCGGCGGAAAAGAATCTCGTGCCGCTGCCGGAAGGCCACTTTCTGCGCCGCAAGGTGGAGGACGGCAAGGGCCTCGCGGACTTCGCCGAGAAGGAGCCCTCCGAGGCGTTGCAGCTGCTGCTTGCGAGCTTCGGGCGGCCCCTGACGATGGCGGAGGTCAAAGAGCACTTCGCCGGCGTCGTCCCCGAGGAGCGCTGGACGGCGTTCTGGACCGCCGCGCGCAAGAACCGGCAGGTGCTCGTTTCGGGCAGCGCGAAGTCCGCCAAAGTGTCGTGGAGCGACAGCGCCGACGCGGCGGAGGAGACCGTGCGCCAGGCGTTCTTGAAGGCGGAGCCCCCGGGGCGGATCGACCTCGCCCGCAAGCACGCGAAGCGCTCGAAGGACCTCGCGCGGTTTTTCGGAACGACGCTGGCCGAGGATGCGCGGCGCGTCGCCGCCAACCGGCCCGCGCTCGCGTGGGAGCTCTCCCAGGCGGCCCTGCGTCTGGCCCCGGAAGAGCCCGAGGCGTACGCCGCGGCGGAGCTGCTCACCGCCCGCGACCTGAGACGAGTCGTGGGGGAGATCCGCGACCAGGCCGCCCGCGAGAAGGCGCTCCTCGCGGTCCGCGAAAGCCGCACGGACTGGGCCGAGCTCTTCATCGACCAGATCGCCGGCGAAGACGACGCGCGGGTTCTCACGACTCTCTTCGACGCGCTCGGCGACCGGGCCGCCGACCTCTCGCGCAAGATCCTGCGGTCGCCGCGCTCGGCGCCGCGAGCCTTCGTCTGGCTGTGCGAGAAGATGCACGAGAACGGAAAGACCGAGGCTCCCGGCCTCTTCTTCGCCCTGACGGACGCGATGCGCATGGACGAGTTCTCGGGGCTGCGCTCGCGCCTGAAGGAGTTCTTCGAGCCCGGCGGTTTCGGCGTGGCCCTCGTGCGCGCGGCCGCGTCCGAGGAGGAGGCGCGCGAGATGCTCCATGCGCTCGACCGCGTGGCGGGTCTCGAGGAGCACCGCCGGGCGACCGTGCGCGAGGCCCTGCTGATGAAGTTCCCGGAGCTCCGCGCGCCCGCGCGGGAGTACCTCTACGCGACGGCCGAGGCGATCGAGGGCAAGCGCCAGGAAGTCATCCACCTGAAACAGGTCGAGCTGCCGCAGAACGCCGTCGCGATGAAGACCGCCAAGGAGCACGGCGACCTGCGCGAGAACTTCGAGTACCACGCGGCGCGCCAGAAGCACGAATACCTCTCGGCGCGGATCGCGATGCTCTCCGACGAGCTGTCGCGCTCGCGCGCGCTCGACCCGAAGAAGATCGACACGAAGGAGGTGCGCGTCGGCGCGCGCGTGCGACTGCGCGACGTGGCGACGGGCTCCGAGCGCGACGCGACCATCCTCGGGCCGTGGGACTCGAAGCCGGAGGCGTCGATCTACTCCTACCAGTCCGAGTTTGCCGAGAGACTGCTCGGGTCGCGGGTTGGCGATCGCGTCAACCTTTCGGAGGGGCAGGTCGAGGTCGTCTCGATCGCGCCGTGGAAGGCGTGAAGCGGCTCGCCCTCGGTCTCGTCGCCCTCGTCCTCGCGGGGCCGGTCCTCGCGGAGGAGCTCCTGCGCCTGCCGATCGGCGACCCCGCCCGCAAGGACCGCGAGGCGCCCCTCGTGCTCGACGCCATCACCGACACCGCGTCCGGGGCCCTGCTGACGCCCGCGGACCTTCCGGCCCGGCTTGCGGATGCGCGGCTCGTCCTCGTCGGCGAAGAGCACATCGGAATGGACTCGCACCGCGTCGAGCGGCGCGTGATCGAAGAGCTTCACCGCGCGGGCCGCCGCGTCCTGATCGGGCTCGAGATGTACCCCTATCCCGAGCAACACTGGCTCGACGACTGGAGCGAGGGCAAGCTCACCGAGGAGGCGTTTCTCGAGGGTTCGCGCTGGTACAGCAACTGGGGCTACAACTGGCTCTACTACCGCGACATCTTTCTCTTCGCCCGGGACAACCGCCTTCGCATGTACGCCATCAACGCGCCCCGGGAGGTCGTCGCGGCCGTGCGCCAGAAGGGCTTCAAGGGCCTGACGCCCGACGAGGCGGCCCACATCCCGACCGAGATCGACACGAAGAGCGCCGATCACCTGCGCCTCTTCAAGGCCTCGTTCGAGGACGAGAGCTTCCACATGGGCAGCGGCGACGCGCAGTGGCAGGCGATGTTGAACGCCCAGTGCACGTGGGACGCCACGATGGGCTGGAACGCGGTGGCGCCTCTGGCGAAGGACGCCGATCCGAAGGCCGTCATGGTCGTGATCGTCGGAGCGGGGCACGTGCAGTACGGCCTCGGGATCGAGCGGCAGGCGCGCCAGTGGTTCAGGGGCAGAGTCGCTTCCGTGATCCCCGTCGAGGTCGACGACAAGAAGAAGGGCCCGGTCAAGAGTGTCCAGGCCTCCTACGCGAACTTCGTATGGGGCATCCCGTACGAGGTCGGGTCCCTCTACCCGGACCTCGGCCTCGCGCTGCACGTTCGGGGCGACAAGCTCCTCGAAGTCCTCGACGTCGAGAAGGACACGCCCGCCGCGCCGGCCGGATTCCAGGTCGGTGACGTGCTTCTCACGATGGACGGCGTCGCGGTCGACGGCCGGGAGACGCTCGCTCGCCTCGTGGCGGGCAAGCGCTGGGGCGACGCTGCGGCGTTCACGGTCCGGCGCGGCGAAGCGAGCGTGCCGGTGAACGTGCTGCTGCGGCGCACGGTGCCCGAGAAACCGGCGGCCGACCAGAAGCCCTGAGGCGCTCTACGTCGCCGGGTCGAGCGGCCGCTTGCCCGGCGAGTACTTGAGGACGCGGACCTTCTCCATCGTCACGAGCCCCTCGGCCACCATTTCGTCGAGGACCGGGAGGAGACGTTCCGTATGCTCGGGCGTGTCCACGATCTCGATGACGAGGGGCAGGTCCTGCGAGAGCCGCTCGAGCAGCGTCGTATGGAGGACGCTGCGCGCCCCGAAGCCGCCGATCCCGCGAAAGACCGTCGCGCCCGCGTAACCCTCCTTGCGCAGGCGCTGCAGGAGCGCCATCCAGAGCGGCTGGTGGTGCCAGCGGTCCGACTCCCCGATGAAGATGCGCATCAGGACCTGTTCGCCGTCGAGAATCCGCATGATGGCTATCCTCCGAAGAGCGAGCGCCCGAGTGCGACGCCCGCAAACCCCGCGGCCAGGCACGCGAGGAGCGTGAGCGCCACGTTGCCCGCCGCGAGGCGCCAGGCGCCGTCCTGCACGTACCGGATCGTCTCGTAGTTGAAGGTCGAGTAGGTCGTGAAGCCGCCCATGACGCCGGTCGTGAGGGCGAGGCGCAGGGTCGGAGAGAGCACCGGCGTCGCGATGCCGACCTGCATGAGCAGGCCCACGCAGAACGACCCGATCACGTTGACGGCCAGCGTTCCATACGGAAAACCCGCGCCCAGCGCCGCGAGGGCCCAGCCCGAGAGCAGGTACCGCGCGCCCGTGCCGACCGCGCCGCCGAGGCAGATCCAGAGGAAGCGACTCACGAGGCGCCCCGTTTCCACGCGAGCCCGGCATGGCAGGCCTCGGCGATGAAGAGGTCCTCGGCGCCGAGTCCTGTGAAATCGGCGACGGTGATTCCGTCGCGGTCGTATGGGGAGGGAGCGGCGCAGAATGAACCGATCTCGATGGCGCGAGCTTTCTCGGAGAGGACGTGCTGGAGTTCGCCGAGCCGCTCGCACTGGGCGCGCGAATCCACGAGCACGAGGCAGGCGCGGCGGAGGATCTCCGGGTCGAGCTCCTGCTTGCCCGGGGAGTCGGCGCCGACCGCGGAGACGTGAGTGCCCGGCCGGAGGTCGGCGGCGCGAAGCAGCGGAGCGCGCGAGGCGGTCGCCGTCACGATGAGCTTCGCGGTCGCGGCGACCTCGGCAGGCGACTCGGCGGCGACGACTCGCACACCCGGCAGCAGGACGCCGATCTCGCGGGCGCAGGCGGCCATGCGCTCGGGGTTGCGGCCCCAGACGTGAACGTGAGCGAGCTTCAGGACCTCCGCGTGAAGCTCGGCCTGGAGCCTCGCCTGGATGCCGGTGCCCAGGATGCCGAGGACCGTGTCCGTCCGGCCGAGCTCTTTTGCGACCATCGCGGACACGGCGGCGGTGCGCAGGTCGGTCAGGTAGCCGCCGTCGTCGAAGCACGTCACGGTGTCGCCGGTCTCAACGGAGACGAGGACGATGGAGCCGTACGGGCGCCTTGCATACGTTCCCGCGACCTTCAGGGCGAAGTGGCGGCCGCCCTTGCGGTAGCCCGACTTGATGTGGACCTCGCCGCCTCCGCCGCTCGAGAGATCGAGGTGCATCGGCATGGGGGTGTCGCACTCGCCGCGCGACTGCGCGATCACGGCCTCGCGCATGGCGGCGATGGCTCCGGAAAGGCTGACCGAGCGGCGGATGTCGTCCTGCCCGACGACCTTCATGCGGCGAGGATCTTCCGGATCGTGGGCAGAGCGACGTTGCGGCCCGAGATGACGGCCACGGCCGAGGAATCGAGGCGGCCCGCCTTGCCCGTCAGGATCGCCGCGACGGTCACGGCCGAGGACGGTTCGATCAGGTACTGGTGCCGATCCAGCATGAAGCGCACGGCGTCGAAGATCTCCTCCTCGGTGACGAGAGCGACGCCATCGATGCGCGAGCGCAGAATCTCGAAGCCGGTCCGGCCGATGCCGCCCTCGAGGCCGCCGGCCGTCGTCGCGACCGGGGGCAGCGTCAGGACCGCCTCTCCGCGTTCGAGCGAGAGCGCGAGCGCGGGGGAGAGGACGTGCTGGCAGCCGATGATGCGGCAGCCGGGCAGGGCTGTCTTCGCGTAGTAGGCGAACCCTCCGGCCAGGCCCGCGCCTCCGACGGGAAGCAGAAAGGTCCGTGCCTCGAGGCAGTCCTCGAGGACCTCCGCGGCGAGGGTGCCGCCGTTGGCGGCGAGGATGAGCGCGTCGTCGAAGGCGGTCAGGAAGGGCCGCCCGGACTTCGCGGCCTCGGCGCGCGCGAATTTCTCGGTCTCGTCATAGCCCTCGAATTCGGACCGGACCACCTCCGCGCCGAGAGCCAGCATGGCCTGGTACTTCGACTCGTCCACGCTCTTCGGCACGTGGATCTCGGCCGGGATCCCGAGCTCGCGCGCCACGTACGCGACTGCCTTGCCGTGGTTTCCGGCAGAGCACGTCACGACCCCGCGCTTGCGCTCTTCGGCCCCGAGACGCGACAGGACGAAGAAGGCGCCGCGGATCTTGAAGGAGCCCGTCAGCTGGAGCGCCTCGAGTTTGAGGAAGACCGGAACGCCCGCCCTGTCCGAGAGCGCCGGCGAGGCCTCGACGGGAGTGCGGCGGATGCGCCCTTCGAGCGCCCGGCGCGCCTCGAGGACGAGGGCCATGTCGAGATCGGTCACGAAGGCTCCAACTCTACATGGAGGGCGCGGGCGATCTCGCGGCGCACGCGCTCGGCGAGGGCCGGGGCGTCGGCGGCGGTCAGGCCGGCCACCGAGACGGGAGGAAGGACTTCGACGGTGGCCGTCGTCCGCTGGAAGACGAGCGAGTGCTTGGGCAGCGCCGTCTCGGTGCCCGAGATCGCGAGCGGGACGATGTCGACGCCGACGCTGATCGCGAGACGGAAGGCGCCGTCGCGAAACTTCCCGAGGCTCCCGTCGGCGCTGCGCGTCCCTTCCGGGAAGACGACGACGGAGCTCTTGTCGAGCAGGCGCTGGCGCATGTCGAGCATCGCCCGCCGGGCGCTCTCCCGGTCGCCGCGCGCGATGGGAATGTCCCCGGCGAGCTTCATCTCCCAGCCGAGAAGCCAGATGCGGAAGACGGAGTCCTTGGAAAGGAACTTCATTTCCCAGGGGAGCAGCGAGAGCATGTAGACGTCGGCCATCGAGCGGTGGTTCGAGACGAAGAGATAGGGGCGCCGCGCGTCCGGGCGCACGGTGTCGATGACGCGAAAATCCCAGAACGGGTTCAGCTTGATGCCGACCACACCGGCGTTGCGCAGGATCCGCCCGATGCGGTGGCGGCCGGGATCGTTGTGGCGCGTGAGAAGCCGGAAGACGCCCATGAAGGGCGCCCACAGGATCACGTTGACGACGTTGAAGAGCCACCAGAGGTAGGACAGCGGAACCGCGAAAGGACGCAGCTCGTAGAAGCGCCGGCGCGGTTTCTCCACCGGCCGAGGATTCTACCCGCGAGCCCGGGCCGTCAGAGCATCTTTCGCAGGCGCGGCGGGGCGCCGCGGACCGCCTTCAAGGGGCCGAGGACCTCGCCCTTGCCGGCGCCCGGCAGAATTTCGAGCGTCAGGGTGTCGCCCTCGAGCGAGCCGCGGTACCGCACCGGATCGCCCTTGCCTTCGAGGTCGGCGGGCCGGACGGGGCCCGGGCGTTCCCGCGCCAGCGTTCCGGCGACGTCGAAGCGGCCTTCGGCGTCGAGGGCGAGCGGCCCGGCGGTTTGCCCGTGCGCGGCGTCGATCTCGACCCTTGCGCCGTGCGCCGCGACTTCGACGCGGATGCCGGCACCGCCCCAGCTGCCCTCGGGCACCGCCGCGGGCCGCGGCGTCGGTGACGGTCCGGACGCGGCGGCGACCGCCGCGCTGACGAGCCAGAAGAGGATCGCGCGGGCGCCCATCGCGATCGAGCCTAACAGGGACACGCTCGCGCGATGCCTCGTCCCGCCCGGGAACCGGCTATCCTGCCGGCGACATGCGTGCGGTTGCGGCAGGGCTGCTGTTCGGCATGGCGGTTGCCGCCGCTGCCGAGGATCCGAGCCCGCCGATTCAGGACAACAGCTTTCTCATCGAGGAGGCCTACAACCAGGAAGCCGGGGTCGTGCAGCACCTCCAACTCTTCCTCTGGAACTGGAAGTCGGGAGGCTGGGCGTGGACGTTCACCCAGGAGTGGCCTGTCGGCAGCCAGAAGCACCAGCTTTCCTTCACGGCGCTTCTGTCGCAAGTCGAGCGCGGCGGCGGCGCGGCGACGGGCCTCGGAGACCTGGCGCTCAACTACAGATACCAGCTCGTCGGCAGCGGCGAAAGCAGGGTCGCCGTTGCGCCGCGTCTCTCCGTGCTCTTTCCCACCGGCAGCTACGCGAGGAGCCTCGGGGCGGGCTCCGTCGGAGTTCAGGTCGGCCTCCCGGTGAGCGTCGTCCTGTCCGATCGGTTCGTCACGCACTGGAACGCCGGGGTCAACTGGATCCCGAAGGCCCGGGACGAAACGGGCGATCGCGCCGCCCTCGTCATTCCGTACGCGGGAGCCAGCGTCGTCTACCTCGCGAAGCCGAGCTGGAATCTCCTCTTCGAGACCTTCTGGGTGCGCACGGAAACGGTCACCGGAGCCGGCTCCGTCGAGTTGGGGCAGACGCTTCTCCTGAGCCCGGGGTTTCGTTACGCCTGGACCCTGCGGAGCGGCCTGCAGATCGTGGCCGGCATCGGCGCGCCGATCGGGGTGGGCCCCAGCCGTGGCCAGTACTCCGCGCTCTTCTATCTGAGCTTCGAGCACCCGTTCGTCACCGTGGCGCCCTGAGGCCGGCCGGGCTGCTCAGAGGTACGCCTCGTCCACGTAGCACCAGCGCCAGTCCTCGCCCGGCTCGAACGACTTGATGATCGGATGCTTTACGTGGTTGAAGTGCGCCCTGGCGTGCTTGTTCTTCGAGGAGTCGCAGCAGCCGACATGCCCGCACGAAAGGCAGAGGCGCAGGTGGACCCAGCGGTCCCCGGTCTTCAGGCAGTCCTCG